>Ga0181607_10000014_pt1 | contig 140525 bp, 124 predicted proteins | sample 041ome_9_FD_132420 | JGI IMG/M metagenome (GOLD analysis project Ga0181607, IMG submission 132420) | Coastal salt marsh microbial communities from the Groves Creek Marsh, Skidaway Island, Georgia - 041413US metaG (megahit assembly) | ecosystem: Environmental > Aquatic > Marine > Intertidal...
GCAGTTACAATTGACATTGGATAAACAATGTCATTGGTGGTGTATCTGAGGAAAGTTCCCGTTACGAAACGCAAAACTGGCTTTCCATTCTCACCACTCAATATGAGCTGGGGCTGTTGCGCAGTGTTGGTGTTTAATAAATTACGGCCATTACCGCTTTGATCAAATATTGTGTGCACCCAAAGCGTACTTGCCGCCCCTGCCCATGCGTTAATGGCCGCTGAGTCTAGCTGGCCCAAAAAGTTGAATCCAAAAGATGCCGTATCATTTGCCGTTGCACTTTTTCTTAGTATTACTGCCTTGCCTTCATAGTCAGAAACGAGCAATCTTAAACCAAGGGCCAATTGCATGCTGTTATCAACGGCATCTGCCGGTGGGGTATAGGTTATATATTGAGAAGAATAATAATAGGTTGTGGTGTCGTTTAAGAAAGGCGTAGTAAATTCATTACCATAAGAGATTGGCGTACCTCCAGTATCAGTGTCATACCAAACTGTTTGTACCAAGCTATCTGTAGTCGCATTAAATGTAAAAGTGCCTGCGCAATGCTCAATATCGGCTAATCCTACGGGCATGTTTGGCACACCAAAAACATAGATTTCTTGAGATAATGTATCTGCCCAATTTCCATTGGAAATAGTAACCGTATAAGTTGTTGTTGTTGCTGGGCTTACTTGTATAAAAGACGTGGTGTCGCCATTGCTCCAGGCATAGCTTGAACCTGTTATAACCGCTAAACTTGCTGTAGCTGATACAGGGTTAGTAGTAGGATATGAAGATATGGTTGAGGCTAGTGCTATTCTACCAACAGAACCTGCACCTCCTGGTCCACCGCATCCATTATTTGTGCCTCCATTACCGCCAAGGCTAGTAATAGTGCCATTGCCGCTGAAAACACTAATTAATTTTATGGATCCACCGGCGCCACCACCGCCACCACCCATACCGCATCCACCACCAGTTCCGTTGCCACCGTTTTGGCCGTTACAAGTAATGGTGCCAGCATTTTGAGTAACCGAAGCACTAATGTAGATAATTCCACCACCATCTCCGCCATATCCAGGTTTCTGGCCATCTTCGTCACCGCCACCTTCGCCTCCAGCGCCACCCATGATCAATAATTCTAAGTTTGCTGTACCTACCGAAAGGCCTCCAGTGCCACCAAAATGACTACCCTGGTTAGTTCCGTTAGTTCCGTTTGATGCATCACCGCCACCAGCGCCTCCACCAGAATCTTGACGTCCGGTGCCGCCACCGCCACCATTACCATTGGCACCATTCCAAGTGACGCTGTTACTTCCGTTAGAGCTCCCTCCAGCGTAGCCAGTACCATATATTCCTTCACCTTGAGCGCCATTCTTGTTGCGCCAAACTGCATTGTGACCAACGCCTCGGTAACCTTTTCCGCTTGAAGTAATTGTTCCTGAGTTGGTTAAAGTGCCGTTTGCTCTAAAGCACAAAACGCCTCCTGTGGAGCCATTCCATGTATTACAAGTAAGTATAGCGCCTGCAGAAATAGAAACATTAGTATAGTTAGGTACCTTAATGGCCTGATGTATTTGCGTGCTCGAAGCATTAAAAGCATTGGTTCTTAAGGTAGCCAGCGTAAATGTATTTCCGCTAATAGCTGTGATTATGTTGAACTCATGTTGACCCACTGTATTACCTGAAGTAGCAGCATCTACCATTGTTATGATGATGATTTCATCACCAACAGCAAAGCCGCTTGAAGATGCAACAGTTAATGTGTTTCCGCCTGCTGCATTGGTCCCTGTTACGCCAGTTCTTAATGCATCGGTGTATGCTGTTCCTGAGCTGACAGTAAGCGCTCCATCTGATCCATCACCATAATACGCGCTAACTGTACCCGCATTTAGAGTGGCAGTATCACCTAAGCAAATGGAAGTTGTGCTTGAGGTTAAAAAGGCCGTTGTGTCTTGACCTTGAGAAGTTTGATGCAAGAATCCAAGTGCAAACATCAAGATTGAAGCCTTTAATAATCCTTGTCTCGCCTTTAATTTGCCCATAACAATATTTTGAACCTGCAAAGAACGATATTTTCTACATCAATATGCTTTTTTAGTGCGTTATTCTTATTATTATTCGTAACGTTTAAAGGATTTTTCGTTCAAAAATCTAAAGAAACCCCTTTATGAGAAATTCTGCTTATTGATAATACTCTTAAATTCTGAATAGATTTAAGTTTATTGAAAAGTAAATCGGGTAGTAAAAAAGGCACAAGAAAATTGACTCCAAATTGTGATTCGAACCCCTCTTTTGTTTTTGATGCAGGCGGCATTATTAATCAGTATGTCAAGTTTGGTAAAGGCCTCTCCCTTGTTTCCATAATCTGCGTGAGCAGTCAGGTTCACACTGATCACGAAAATGTTCTTTACAGCTTCTCTCTGTGGGAAATTGTTTGGTGAATTCTAAGATGTTCATCGGGCTTTCGTTTATTTAGATTATTATTGTAAAAGACATTATGGAAGAATTTGAAAAGCTTTTGAAGATGGCGCTGGCAGATGGAGTCATCTCTGATATGGAAAGAGAACTGCTCATGCGCAAAGCAGCGATGCTCGGAATAGATGAGATAGAGGCGCTGATGATCATTGAAAACGCGCAAGCGCAGCAAAATCAGTCACCAGAAAATAATAAGAAAGATGGATACGACATCTCTGACGATGAATTGCTTCGAAGAATTCAAAAGTGGACAGAGCTCTGTACTAAAGACAATGAAAAGGTGATGGTAGAACCATTTCCTAAGGTAATATCTGAAACTACAAAGTTTGGGAATGCCCTTGCCTCTGGCCAAAAGGCAATAGGGCAAATTAAAGATGCAGGTATTGTTGATGCCGCTGCGAGTTCGGTTGGGTTTATACCTGGAGCAGGTTTCTTGACCAAGAAAGTAGGAGGTGCAGCGGTGAACAGCATACTGGGCGCCCTAAGCGATACCAAAGAAGTTAAAATGTCGAATGAAAAAATTGTTTCAACTACAAAACAGTACTTACTGATTCTTGAGCGCAGAAAAGATGGAGACTCATTTCTAAACCAAAAATATGAGGCTTCAATAACAGAAATGGAGAAGAATATTAATCTTTTCAATGAAAAGAAAGCCAAGAAAAAATGGTTTTAACGTTTAGAACCGTCATTCCTTTTATTATCTGTTTCCTCCTTTTTACTGGCAATCACATTCTTGCCCAAGATTTCAAAGTTGGAGACACGGTGAATGTAGTGCCTGAAATATTAAATCTCAGGGCAGAGGCTTCTTCAGAAGCGCCAATTATTGATAAGCTAGAAAGCGGAGATATTCTAAACGTGATTGACGTTAGAGGCGAATGGCTTCAAGTGGTAAATGATAGCAAAAAGGGTTTTGTTAGTGCGAGCTATGTTGAAAAAGCAAAAGTTCAAGGCTTTTATGATTGGTTTATTGATGGGGCTTTTTATGGCGGTTTAATGGTCTTTATCTTGCTGTTTGGAGGTCAAGTTGCAGCAAATCGTGTTGCAGACAAAAGATATTCAGGAGGCTTTAGAGAAGATGTTGTTCCCACGGGAAAGTTTTTGAAATCATTTTTTATATCAGCCTCTATTGGTTTATTATCAGGTGTTGGTTACGCTAGATACATGTGGTTTAAATCTTAAAAATAAATTATAAAATGAGCTCAATAACAGATAAACCGATCAATCATCAATCGGAAGATCTATTAAAAGTTGAGAATTACAGTAAAGCCCTGTCCAACTTTATTACCAGAAGCGAAACTCCTATCACCATTGGCCTACAGGGCGAATGGGGCACGGGAAAAACTTCATTAATGTCATTGTTGCTTGAAGACTTTAACGCTAAAAATATAGCTTGTTCTTGGGTTAATACTTGGGAGTATAGCATGTTTAAGGGTGCGCGTGAAACCACTCCCGGGGTTTTGAAAGGAATGCTTGAAAAGCTAAAGTCTGAATGTATAAGGCGCAACGTTTGGACAATAAAAAGCGACAGTCAAGAGAAGTTTAAAAAAGCAGCTCGTTTTATTGGTGGGTTGGCCAATCAAATTATCTCTAACCAGACGGGTATTGATATTAAGGATGCTGCAAACGGACTTAATTCAGATTCTGAGAACGCAGCGGCAGAAATAGCCCAAATCAAATCGCTTATAAGCAGCGTTATCACAGATCTGATTCAAGATGCTAACAACCCTATAAACAAGGTCGTTTTTTTTGTAGACGATCTAGACAGAATTCCTCCTGGAGATGCGGTTGAAGTGCTCGAAGCACTGAAAAACATATTTGATATACCAAATTGTGTTTTTGTTCTTGCTATTGACTATGATGTTGTAGTTAAAGGACTGGAAAGCAAATTCGGACCAAAAACAGATGAAAATGAGCGTGAATTCCGTTCATTTTTCGATAAAATAATACAAGTTCCATTCTCTATGCCTGTTGGCACTTACGATATAGAGAATTTCTTAGTTGAAAAGCTGACAGACCTTAATGTTCCAATTTCTGAAGAGAATAAGGAATTCTATGCCAAAACCGTGCGCCATACCATTGGCTATAATCCTCGCAGTTTGAAGCGATACTTAAACTCTTTTAGCTTGATTAATCATCTTAAAGAACTAGAAGATGGGAGCGATACCGAAGACGAGGCTTTTATGCTGTTCGCAATTCTAGGAATACAAATTTCATATCCGAAAATTTTTAGAATGCTCGCGCAACAGGCAGATTTTACCACTTGGAATAAAGGCTTTGCAAGTAAAGCTGGTATTGAATGGGAAACAGTAAAAGAAAGGTTAGACAAGTATGGCGATAACGAACTTGTTGATGAAGAATGGGAGCAAGTATGTTGGGCATTTTGTCAAACAGACGCTTACTTAAAGTCAAGAGCATTTTCACTACTCGAACTACTGAATATGCTTCGGCAAAAATTTGGAGATGAGCTGGATACACAAATTGCGAACGCAATGACTTTTGCTGCAATTACAAGTGTTGATGACGATATCGCAACCAAGCAAGAGGTGCAAAAAATTGGAAATAAAACCATTTATAATGGTATAGACACAAAGTTAGCTCAACTTAAAGAAGAAGGTTTTGATGAGATTTCTGTAGAAGTTTTCAGCGCATTTTGGTCTATACTAAGTACTAAAACCGAAACACAAACCAACTTGAGAATTTCATTTGCTAAAACTGGATGCGGGTTTTACAATGATGCCTTTGGCGGCCGCGGTAAAAGTCAATTGTTTTATTCAAGAAACCCATCAAGAGCTTCAAAGGGCTTTAAACTCTGGGTGAAAAAGAATAGCGGTCAAGTATCAGGACTTTACAATCAACTGAAAGAACAATATTCCTTGATGAACGAAACTAGCTTTTACATCTCTTCAGAAGGCGATTTAATCTTAGAAGCTGGTCTGCTGCCAGAAATAGGTAAAGACCGATACAAAGCTCTTTTACAAGATGTTGCATCCATTATAAAATAATAGACTGAATCATGTTTGACTCAATAACATCCGAAAAACTTGGCTTTTATGTCTACGCCTTAATTGACCCTGATGACAAAGAAATCTTTTACATCGGAAAAGGAAAAGGTAACCGCGTGTTTGATCATAAAGCAGAAGTGATAGAAAATCCGGATAGCTTGGGCTCAATCAAAAAAAATAAGATTAAGTCGATTCTAAGCCAAGGTAACGATGTAGAGCATGTAATTATTCGGCATGGATTAACCGAAAAGGACTCCTTTTTAATTGAAGCCACGCTAATTGACTTTCTCAATCATTTTGGCAACGCGCTAAGTAACGAGGTTTCTGGCCATGCAAGCAGCTTCTATGGAATCAAAACTACCGATGAATTGATTCGCCAATATAATGCCCCTCCTCTCGAAGCACTACAACATAAGGTGGTTATTATAAATATCAATAAACGCTATGCGAGTGCTAAAACTTCTGGTCAATCAATTTATGAGGCCACAAAACAAGCTTGGGTTATCAGTGAACAGAGACTAAGCTTACTTGAGTATGCTTTGGCAGAATATGAGGGAATAATTATCGGGGTTTACAAAATAAAAGAATGGTATCGAGTAAAAACGGATAACAATAAGCGCAACAACAGGTGGGGATTTAATGGTGCCGAAGCTGAACTTGAGATTCAAGAATTATACAAGAACAAATCAATCGCTCATATTAAGAAACCTGGAGCGGCAAACCCAATAAGGTTCACAATTTAACATAGTAACTAACCAAAATCAATTTATAAAATGGCAACAATTAAAGTAACCAAAGCAAGCTCTGTAAAGAGTATTAAAGCCCAATTCAGCAAAGAATTCGCTTGTAACATCAGAATTTATAATGGAGTGAAATTCGCTGACGAGAAAATGAAAATTAGCGATTTGTCTAAAACAGACAACCCAGGTGGTAATCTTGAGCTGGGCGCTAGAAGCAGAGTTGAAAACGTTGAAAAGTATTTCAAAGAAACGTTTGGTATTAAAGTGCAAATTTCAAACGCAGACGATTCGAAATTGGCAGACAACAGCATGACTTTAACTCAAGCAGGTAAATTGTAAAACAAACATAAGGAGGGTAAGACCTAGTTTATCCTCCTTTTTTAAATTTAAAAATTATGGCAAGAGAAGTAACTACTACGGGATCAAAGAAGATTAAAACATTATATAAGGACTTTAATGAGCATTTTCCATACTTGAGATTAAAATTATTATCATCTACTGAATTTAAAAAAAGTAAGGAAGGTAAAACTGTTTCTGGATTAGATATAGAGAAAACACTTTCTGAGGTAAGGGAAAAAACAGGCGCTGGTAAAATTTCTTTTTCTGGTAGAAAGAAAATAGAAACAGTAGAAACAGAATTTGAAGAAATCTTCGGACTATATGCACAAATATGCTACACTGAAGGTAATGGAAATAGATATTATACTACTGGAGAGGACTCAAAAACGCTAACTGTATTAAATAGAGAAAAAGAAGCTTCAGGTTGCAAAAAGGGAGAATGGAATTAACATGTCTTCGACATTAAGATTTAAATTATATGTACCACAACATTAAAACATTGGAAAGCCTAACGCCAAGCCAAATTTCAGAGCTTAAAAAGGGCGTAATTGAAGTTACTGGCAAGGCGATGAACCGCACAGCACTGGGAATAGTAGATGCCATTTTCACTTTATATCCTCAAATTAATTTTGAAGATTTAAAAAAGATGCTCCCTGATTCTATAAATCCATCAGCGCCCAAAAACTACAAGTCACTTTTTAAACCATATACAGAAAGAATGTATGGCGTGGTTCAATCAGGAGATATAAGACGCGAATGCGAAGCGGCAGGATTAGATATTACGAAATCGCATTTTGTAAAGCCCAACGAAATATTTCGCACCTCAGATGGGGTTGAGGTTTTAGTTTCTCAGTCATGGGAAACGTCTGATACAGAGACAGGAGAAAACGATTTACAAAACCTGATCAATCATATTTCTGATTACGGCATTTTGGTAACGAAAGTTGAAAAAAATGCAGCTTTCAATAAAGGGACATACGATATTAAGGTCATCAATCCCGGGTTGTTTACTGCAATTCAAAGCCCATCCAAGAAAAAGAACAATTGGCTAATCTGGGTAATTATTATCGCTGTTTTAGGTGGTATATTCTTCTTCTTTTTCAGTAAGAAAAATGAAGAAATAATCGAACCTGCCGCTGTTAAGCCTACTGAAATTTCTGTGAGTAAGCCAGATAACACGTCTCAGGTGAACGATGTTGTTACAGACATTAATGCCGGAATAAATACGGAGGGTAGATCGCTAAATTTTCACGAGATTCTATTTGAGTATAACAGCGATAAGCTTATGGAAGAATCACGATCATATGTGAATCAGATTCTTAATGCTATGCAAGATATACCTGCCCTATCTATAGAGGTGATTGGTCATACAAGTAAAGAAGGTGCCGATGACTACAACAAAACCCTTTCATTAAAACGTGCTCAAGCAGTTTATAATTACTTAACCGCAAATGGAATAGATGAAACCCGATTATCAGTAAGTGGCATGGGAAGCGATAACCCCATAGCTGATAATGAAACTGAGGAGGGTAAAAAACTAAACAGAAGAATCGAGTTCGTCATTGTTGACGATGGAGTTCAATAAAAATCAAATTTAAAATGGGACTATTAAATAATATTAAGGACCGCTTCAATAACGCGGAGTTTAGTGTAGCGCCAAACAAAAAACTAAAAACCATTTCTAAAGACTTTAAAGATGCATTCGATCTTTCCTTGGTTTTTTATAAAGGAAGCATGATAGCAGAAGATAGCCTGACGCTTGCGGCTCTCAATAAAAAGACAACGAAGGATGTAAAAACCAAAACGGACACGGATCTTAAAATCAAGGCTAGTATGAAAGTAGGAGCCGTAGAAAAGCTGTTCGAATCAAACTTTGGCGCAACCGTTCAAATAAAGGATAAAGCTGGGAAAAAGCTTATCGATAACGATATAACCCTAGGAAATGCAGCCAGGGCTCAATCATAAATTAACATGATAAAAGCCACTGGAAGCTTTCTGTCGAACCTATTTTTCGGTGAAGTCAAAATGCTTGACTGGTTAGTACCTTGGTCTATCACAATTGATCCACAATTAGAGCTTGTTACAATTTCAAAAAGAAACTACTATTTAATCGGAGTAGATCACAATGTAATTCCGTTCAGAAATATTAGGCAAGTATTATTCAATTCTCATTTGTTCGGTGCAGACATAAGCCTAAAAGTATACGGAGCTGGAAAGGTTACCGCTAAATGCTTGAAGAAAAGTGAAGCAAAAAAGGTTTATCAATTGTGCTTGGATGAAATAACATCAAATAGCAAAAGAAGTAGTAAAACAAGAATTTATCAATAATCAGAATCATAATGGATTTACCTGAAATGGATTCGAATGATGATATTGACTTCGCTGGTATGACGGCTTCCGAACGTATTGCAATCATGCAGTATCGAGATGAAGCAGAAGCCAAGAAAAAACTAGCGAAGGATAAAGAAGAACGATTTTACGCCAAATGGGTTTTTATAGTTCTTGCCGTGATTTTCGGTGTCTTTACCATAAAGACTCAATTGTTCTCTGGATCAGAAAAAAGTGCTGTTGAAACGCATAAAGAATTGCTACAAGTTGAGTCTAAAGTGCTAATTGGCATTAAGACAAAACAAGATCCAGCAAAAATACTTGAGTTAATAAACCAACTTTCACATGATTCGAAACAAGTAATCGATGTGCCAAAAGGTGATGGCAATGTGTTTGAAAAAATACTTCACGAGAAAACTTATGCTGAATATTGGGAGGAAAAGCGTCAATTCTATGTAAATAAAATCATGGCTGAGTAACTCCTAATGCCTACTTGTTTTAAACCAATGATGTGATAAGAGAGCACCTCAATTAATTTATAGAGCTTATGTCGGTAAATAATTACATGTCGCGAATTGAAGCGAAGAATAGAGAAATTCTTAATTATCGAAGAATGATCACGCAAGATCAAGAAAAGACAATACGATTAAGATCAGATATAAAGAGAGATAAGGAAAACGCGAAGAATCGTTTGAAATATGCAAAAGATCTTCCATCAAAAAGTAAAATAAGAGACCAACGAGATCGATCTGTAAACAAATCAAATTCTGATATTGAAAGATTAAAACTGGATATAGAGGCGAAGCGCGGAAAAATTAGTTCTTGTAGAGAAGAAATAAAAAGATACCGCGAAGAAATCAGCAAGATTAAAAAGCGTAAATAATAACTGCATCAACGCATATTTTAATTTGATCAATTGGGACGAGGTTTCTAAGCGATATGCTGCAGGGAAGTAATTGAATACGGGTCAATAGCGTCCTAAATAAAAAAGAGAGAGGCTGAAGTTTTTGCCCAAAACGTATATTTTGGGTTTGCACCAAAAACAACCTCTCTCATGGGTAATATTACAATGTTTTCGCAGATCATCCAAAAGGTTGATCGATCTATTTTCAAAAAATTAGTAACCCAAAAGCAGACGGATAAGGGTTGTAAGGGTTTTGATAGCTGGACACACCTTGTCTCCATGCTTTTCTGCCATTTTGCGAAGAGCACCTCAGTTCGAGATATTTCTAATGGGCTGCGCTCCGCCACCGGTAATCTCAACCATTTGTGCATTATTAAAGCTCCATCGAAGTCGAGTATCAGTTATCAAAATAAGCGAAGGGACGCTGATTTATTCAAAGAACTCTATTATTCTCTCCTACAGAGTTTAGGACAGCAGGCTGCCTTGAAACGAGTCAAACTGAAGATCAAGGTACCTGTCTACTTGTTGGACGCAACGGTCATTAGTTTGTGCCTTTCGATGTTTGATTGGGCTACATTTCGTACTAAAAAAGGAGCTGTTAAAATGCACACCCTGTTAGAATATGATGGTAAACTACCTGTTTATGTGAATATTACAGAAGGAAGTGTGGCCGACAATAAAGGAGCGTATAATATCCCTTTAGAAAAAGGTTCGGTGGTGGTGGCTGACAGATATTACAACGACTTTCCTATGCTCAACGTTTGGGACAGCAACGGGGTGTTCTTTGTCATTAGGCATAAGCATAATTTAAAATACACCGTTCTTAATGAACGGGATTTACCTCAGAATACGGCTCAAAACGTCCTAATCGATCAAGAAATTGAGTTAGTCAACCCGCAAACCAAGGCAAAGTATCAGGGAAGCCTCAGACGAGTGGCTGTATGGGATGAAAAAAATAAGCAGACCATAGAACTGATCACCAACAATTTGGCCTGGGCCGCAAAAACAATCGGAGACCTTTATAAATCAAGATGGGAAATAGAGATGTTTTTCAGAGACATCAAACAGTTGCTACACATTAAAACCTTTATAGGGACGTCTAAAAACGCGGTGATGATCCAAATATGGACAGCTTTGATCACTATTTTACTACTCAAAGTGATGAAAGCAACGGCAAAATATGGTTGGCAGCTATCTAATCTGGTTGCATTTATCAGGCTAAATATTTTCGTCAGAATAGAACTCCAAAAATGGCTTGACAAGCCCTTTGATGACCATTCAAAAGCACCACCAAATTGTATCCAAGGGGTTCTTTTTTAGTACTGGCTACTATATTAGCCCTAATTCAATCAAATAAGGAGGTTAGATCTTCGTTTGAAATTATTTAGGACAGCATTGATTTGAGTCTATTTAAAAGGTTTAATTACATTTTCAAGTAAGAAATCTTTGACGTCCTCTACGTTCTTAGAAGTATTATATGGGTTTTGTCTGCGTGAGTGGTTTATCGCACTAATATTACTTGCAATCGTACTCACACCCCCATTTATCAATTTTGAAAGAATCTTTGCCAGTTGATTATCCGACATCCCATACTCAGATTTTCCTCTAATATGGTCTAATACACCCAATTCGTTTAGGAGAATAAGTTTCTTCGCTATACTCCAACTTGACGTTGACTCTATTTGCGATTCGATTGAATATCCTGTGTCAGTTCGGTCTTTCTCTAAAATCTGAGTTTTTAGCCAATCTCCGTATTTACCTAAGGCATTTTGAGTTTCTTGCTTATGACTTAGAATGGCACTTGCAAAATCTTTACCCTCCTTGATTGATTTGACAATCGTTTCAGTTTCATCAACCTCAGATTGCATCAAATCTTTTATATAACCACTCTCTGAATCTTCACTTGAATCGATCCATTGACCGAACTCCTTTGCTAATCGCGACTTAGAATATTCACCAAACCATCTCTTTAAGAGTTCAAATGATCTTATAGGTTTATCAGGTAACCCATCAGACCTCCTTAATTGCCCCTCCGAAATGCACTTTTCCCAATACACCTTGGTTGGATCATCTTCAAACTGAAAATCGTCATTTTGACTTGCGATATATTTCAATAACTCGACTATCAATGGATGAACATCCTTACCCTCCCAAAGTCCTTCACTCTCCTTAGCGGAAAACTCTTTCAAACGTTCGTTCGAAGATTCATTTAACGCCTCGACCATTAAGGCTCTATTGTCAGCGAAAAGGATTAACCTTAGAAAACCAGTTTGATTGTTAGTAAACCAGTTTCGCTCATAATCACTAGGAAAGTCTGACAAAAGATTTTGCGTATTTCTCATTAGACAAAAATGAGAAACGCACTCAATAAAAGACCAAATAAACAAAGGATTCCAATCACCTCCTTATCCTCAGACAGAACATAGGCCAAGTATTTCAATGGCATAAGTGCAACTTGAAACCAGCTCTTTTTCCTAATCTTCATTATCCCGAAACTTTAGAATTTGGAACCACTTTCAACTGCGGTTGTTTATTATTTGATAGAGCCTCATTAGCCCAAGTATTAGCCAATTGTAGACTGTAATCTAATGGAGGTTTACCAATGTACTCAAGAAACATTTTTTCGGTGCTATGAGCCGTTATATTCATCAACAAAGGGGTTGGATATTTCTGATCAGCATAGAAGTTTGTAGCGAATGACCTTCGACAAATATGACTTGAAACCAACTGCCACTTTTCGTACTTACCACTCTTATACTTTTTATCCTCGTTAGAATATACTTTTCCTTCCTCAAGACTGTTGAATCCGACTAACCTACAAACTTCTTTGATTTGTCTGTTAAATAATGTAGACCGACTATCCATAGTATGACCTAGAATATTTGGGAAATCCCCACCTCTCTTTTCAAGTATTTCTTTAACAATTGGGTGAATTGGAATTTGAACTGTTTTACCAGTCTTTTGCTGAGTTATCTGTAACAATTCAAAACCCTTAATACTTTGAATCATGGAACGATTCATTCTCAATAAATCACTTACTCTTTGACCAGTATAACAGCCAATAATCAACCAGTCTTTTGCAGCCTCTAAACCAGCATCCTCAAAAGTTGTGTTTCTCAGAATATCTATTTCGTCAAATGATAAAAGAACCTTTGAGGACTTGACCGAAAATCCTCTGAACTCACTCATTTGATTACTAATTTCAAATCCATTCTTTTGAGCATCTAGGACAAAGGTTTTTACAAACTTGATATATCGACCAGCTGTATTTAGTGATATACCATCTACCTCAGTCAGGAACGTCAAAAAGTCCTTACGGAATTGAAGATTAACCTGACTAATTCTAAATCTGCGTTTTCGATACTTTTCAAACTCTACTAGTTTATTTTGTATTGAAGTGTATTTTTTCTTAGACTGCTCTGAAACACCTCGTCCACTTCGCTCAGATACTCTAAAATTTAAGTTCTCGATAAACTTCTTGGTGTAGTCAGTTAATAAATCACTTTCGCCCTTCATACCTCGTCCAAAATGATTCTCAATAACTGATTCTAACCAATGCCCATCTATCAAACCCCCAGTTGATTGTTCAATATTTAGTTGATCTACAATTTCTAACCTTAGAGCCTCCAAATGACTTTTTATCCTTTTTTCGGATTCATCAAGTGTTGATCTTTGCGCTGAAACTTTCTTAAGAGTTGCCTCATTAGATTGAATACCCGTTTTTCTTTTGAGTGATGTTTTTCGGTCTATTGATAATCTGCAATAAACAGGGGCGTTGTCTTTTTTACTCTGAACTAAAAATTTGATTGTTGCCATGAATTGAACGTTTGAACAAGACAAAAATAAGAATCTAGTCAGCATTTAGTCAGCACTAATCAGACTTGATTCAATTTCATTCAACATCTTATAACCCATAACATTAAAGAAATACTAGAAAATCAATCCCAATTTTGAGGATTTACAGACCTTCATGAAACAAGGAAAATGCATAGTTCGACTCCCATCTTCTCCACAAAGCCCCAATAGGGGCTTTTTTTATGTTCTATGTTTATATCATATACAGCGAGAAATTGGATCGATATTATGTCGGGTCGTGTGATGATTTGAACAGAAGAATATCGGACCATAACCGAGGGCGATCGAAGTATACAAAGCCCGGAATACCATGGATTCTAAAGCATTCAGAGTCTCACAACACCCGACCTGAAGCCAGAAAGCGAGAGGCGGAGATAAAATCAAAAAAGTCTAGGAAGTACATTGATTGGTTGATTACCTCAAATGGATAGAGCGTCCCGAAAGCATTCGGGAAGGTCGTGGGTTCGACTCCCATCCAGCATGTGCCGAATTAGATGATTCCGAAGGAAAAATCATCTTATTTCGGTATTCTCCACAAAGCCCCAATAGGGGCTTTTTTTATGCAGATACACATAAAAAAGGGCCAGCTAAGCCGGCCCTTAAACTAGAATCTTCTTGGTTGTTAAAATACTGAGAATCGAACAATCATTTCTTGTCCGTTATCAAGCGATACCTTGCCTATGTACAGCCCTGAAGCAAAGTCACTCACATTGATTTGTGTGGTCGGAGCAAAAACATTGGTGTTCAATGAAACTCTTGTTCCGGCAACATCATAAATCTCTACAGACTCAATATTTGAGTTCAGGTTATTTGAACGGAAGTTAACTGCATCATCAGATGGATTTGGAAAAACAGATACGCTTGATTGATCTAAGCGTAATTCGTTCACATTCACACTTTGCCAATTGTCTCCAATTTGCATTGTCTTAACTACACGTGGCATCATATATCCTACGATCGTGTCGATGTACAGCAAAGCCTTCGCCTTTGACATATTAGGGTTTGTCAAAAGAGAATTATCATTGATATCATCACTATTATAAGTACCTCCTGTTTGAGCGTTTGTTCCTGCGACAAGGAGATCAAGATCAGCTTTAGACCACCATTCCCAAGGCGTGCCATTAGGTTCATTACCTCCAGCTCCATCCCCAACAGTAAACGTGAAAACACCCTCCATACCTTCTGCTGGAATGCTCAGAGGGTCATTGATATTGATTACTGGAGCATCGTTAATGTCTGTTCCAAAGAATGAACGGGCGCGTTGCGTGTAAACATCATCATGGTATTCTCCTGCATATGCATTATTTAATCCTAAGGCATTTGCTTTTGGCATGAATGTCATTGGGCCATTAACGTCTACTACGTCATCACCTGTTGTTGGAACGATAACCGTGCCCGTATCATATGGAGCAAAATTGTCATAAGCACTATGGAATGTTACCATAGGAGCATCTCCAGCTTCCAACCAGCTGATATCTCCGAGGGCACCACCTGCATTCACACAAATGTCAATTTCGGTAGACATTCCATTATCGACATATAGATTGATTAAACCTCCATTGCCTTCAACATCGCCAACTACTGAAGGCACAATCACAGAATTTCCCCCAAACACGAACTTTTCTAATTCTGTTTCGCTTTGCTTATCTAGTGTATTATACCCAAGAGCAACATAACCACCAGAACCTACCCCGTAGAGAGCGATTTTGTCGGCATCAATTCCATAAGTATTTGATCCGGCCGTAGCATCTAATCGGATTCCCTTTATCGAGTATTGAATATCATGAATAGCACGGTAAACAGCGTTCAGTAGAGTAGCTCTTCTGGTTACAAGACCCGCTGAGCCGGTTGCAAGTGGATTCCATCCATGACGATAATTTGGAGCCACTACGACAAATCCTCGCTTAGCCCATCTTTTGCATAATTCAACCGCGGAAGAATCCTCCTTAGAACCTCCGTAACTTCCGTTAATCACTGGTGGAAGGAAGTTACCAGTATGGACATATACAATTACAGGGCGCTCCGTTTCAGTGTCTACGGACATATCAGGCATGTATACATCCATTTTCAATTGAGCTACCTTTAAGAGGGTGGTGGTATCCACTGAGTAAGGATAGAAAAAATTCAATGGAATGGTTGATGGATCGGTGGCGATCATATTTTGCAGAGAGTCTTTCTCAGCCGTGATTTGCGCAGCATTAGCTCCAACAAATGTTGGGCTCAATAGATTGGTATTCAATAGTGGATTCACGTTAATACCATAGGTGATGTTCTTAGTGACAGTAATTTGGCTGTCCGTAAAAACTTCGTCAAGGTAGCGCTCTTGAGCTATAGCTCCGAAGCACACCATTATGGATAACGTGGTAAGTAGTTTCTTTTTCATAATTCTAAGATTTAGTTGCAAAAATGGTTTTGAGGGCATTAATATACTTTATTCCAGTCAAATACAAGTGAAATATAAGAAAGTCGACCAATTCTTGGGCCTCCATAAACTTGGTAAACTTGATTGTTTAAGACGTTTGAAGCCCCTCCTTTGATGGTCAAATACCATTTTGGTATTGAATAATTCACTTGAGCGTTCAGTAGCCCATATGATTCGATGTTACCAGAAAACTGGGGTGAGCCTTCAAATTCGAAACCTTGAATCCATCTGTAATTAATTGAATATCCCCAACGACCGAACTTCATAAATGGAAGTATGATGTCACGTCCCGAAATCCCAGCGTTGTATTTGTGTTTGGGCGTATTATATGCTGGTATGATTTCGTCATCCTCTCCTGAGGTTAGCTGGTTGTAAGAATAGTTTGCATTGACGGCATGCTTCTTAGCATAGAAGTAATTGAGGCCTGCAGATAGTCCTTGAGTTTGAACAATGGATTCCGCGTTTGCCGCAAGTCTGTATACTTGCGGACCTTGCGGAAATCCGATGATGTCAAACTCTGAATCAATGCCAATTCGATAGCCAATAAAGTCTTGATACCAACTTTTATAAGCACTAACATCCAGATATACTTTGTCAAACCAAATACCGCGATAACCTAGTTCAATTGTCTTCACCTTTTCAGGTCTTATGGCTTCCGTATTAAAGTACTCTAGCGTATCCTGATTGATTTCGGCTAAATAATCTACGAAGGAGTTGACGGTAATGAGTGAGTCATATCCATTGAGGTTTCCAAGCAAAATGGCTCGGCCAACATTGTAATATAGATATTGGTCTGCCATGGTTGGATTTCTGACAGCGGATGAAAAAGTCGTTCTGAACGTGTGATTTTTCCATGGAGTATAGACAGCCGATAGAGCAGGAGAAAAGAGAAAATTGAAGTTTTGATTTTTATCCATTCGGATGGTAAAGTTTGTTTCAAACTTTTTCTTCATAAGGGATCTTCCGATTCCTAAGTATGCACCATACTCTGAATTTCGAATTTGACGATAACTGGAATCTATAATTGAAACTCCTGAATCGGTCTGGACTCGCTCGTAGGTCAATGTGTCTTGGAATATGGTACCTCTCGAATTAGGAGTGTACAATCTATAATTCGCACCGACTACAAAATTGAAAGATGCTAAATCAAATCGATATTCCCCATGCAGATGATAAAGTGCTGATTTATCATAAAACAATGCTCCACCTTCTGTGAAAGTTCTACTGGTAATATCGGCAAACGCAGAGTCAAACTCTGGTGTTCCAGGTTCGTATTTTGGTTTACCGGCTCTGCTATCCTCATTTAGTTCTGAACGCAACTGCGAGTGCCATGCAATAAGTGTATCCTCGTATTGGATCAACCAGTCATCTAAAGCTGCCTCCCACAGGGTGTCGTTGTCGTAATCCGTAATTTCAGGATAACCTTCAAATTGCTTGAGCTGTCTTGCATAATCTCGTCCTCCCCATATGGTGCGATATCTGGTAAACCAATTGTCGTTTCCGTTTATGTCATCTGTTCGAGTGGACTCGACCATTCTTACCCCAGCAGTGACAATGTCATACGATTGTCCTGCATCTTCATGCGTTGCATATGCTCTTATAAACCATTTATCTTTCTTACCTACTTGGAACTTATTCTGCATGAATTGGATTCCTTTGAGGCTATACCTATTATCGCCCTGATATACAGTGGTGCCGGTACTGTAGTTAATGTTATAGGATACTTCAACACTATCAAACACTCGATAATACAGGCCAACGTTAGCTTTCAAATTATCTGTGCCATAATCGGCTAAATCAATTTCACGATACCCTTCTCGGTGCACTATTCCATAGCCAGGATACTGCAGTTTGGATAACGGATCCGATTTATCATCAAATGTTTCATCGCCATATATATTGACCGCATCCTTGCCTCCTGGATTGTCGAACCCAACTTCTGAACCGTCTATTGGATCATAGTTTTCGGCATACCAATCCGTGGCTTGCATATAGAAGAAATTCAGTTTATAAGCGAATTTGGGTTTTCCATCTTTATTCTTAATAACCTGCGCCCAGCGTACCGCATACTCCTGCATTTGGCGCTCGCCAATTTTTGTTGAAAAGCTAAGTCCTTGAAAATCGAAGGGGTTTTTTGTGGTCATATCTATGACTCCATTGAAAGCGCCAGGTCCATAAAATGCGCTACTTGCCCCAGCAACGACATCCACTTTCATTACGTCCAAATCTGACGACCCCAAGAAATTTCCAAGTGAAAAATTGAGCCCGGGACTTTGGTTGTCAACCCCATCAATCAATTGCAATGATCGGACTGGACTCGTGCTGTTAAACCCTCGAGTATTGATGACTTTGAAACCTAAACTTGCAGAGGTCAGATCAACTCCTTTTAGCATGGCAAGCCCATCATAGAAATTATCTGCAGGGGTTTCTTTGATGGCTAAGATATCCATCGATTCAACAGTCAGAGGATCTTGGCGTTGTTTTTCTGAAATTCGAAAGTCAGAAACTTCAAATGCCTCGAGCATAACCGCGGAGGGCGCCATTTTGACATCAATCTTTTGACCAGCTTTCAGAAATTCTATTGTTTGATCCTCATAACCGATGTAGGATATTTTGAGGTTAAAAGGGGGGTTGGTTTCTGACTTAAATTTGAAATTACCGTCAAGATCTGTTATTGCACCAATGGTTGTGCCTTCAATTTGAACGGTTGCTCCAATAAGCGGTTCCCCGTTTTCATCCTGCATTTTGCCCTTCACCTCCGTTTGCGCCTGGGCATTCAGAAACTGAAAAACACAAATTAGTGATAGTAGGACATAAGTTTTCATGGGCAGATCAATAATAAGAAATTATTGAACCGGCATCCAATGGACGTAATGTCCTTTCTATGATTCAGGTCAAATAAGCATGAAAATAATCAGATCTAAACGATAAATAGGACTTGGACTATTGAGCCAACAACTCATCAATCTGGTCTTGAACGTCTGACTTAAGAACGCTGGTACTTGGTGGAATTACTTCAACCAACTCCCCATTTTTATTCAATAGATATTTCTGAAAATTCCATTTCACGCTACTATCCATGACGCCATTTTTTTCTTTCTCAGTCAGAAATTGGTAGAGAGGATGAATGTCATCTCCCTTCACCGATATTTTTGAAAACATTGGGAATGTGACTCCATAGTTTTTTTGGCAGAAGGACTGAATTTCATCATCAGTTCCCGGTTCTTGGCTCATAAAGTTATTGGCTGGAAAACCGAGTATGACTAATCCTTCATCTTTCTTTTCATCGTACAATTTCTGCAAGTCTTCATACTGTGGGGTGAGCCCACACTTGCTTGCAACATTCACAATTAACATGACTTTGCCTTTAAAATCGGATAAACTCACGTCCTCACTATCGATGTCCGTCATGGTAAATTGATGAATTGTCATGGATGCAGGCACAAGAGAGATCCCTACAATGGAGAGCACAATAAATAGTGTTTTCATAGCTGATATTTTATGTTGAACAAATGAGATTCAATTTTGATCGTTTTTCAGTCATATCATTTTGAATTAGTTTCTCTGAAAGACATATCTTTTGCTTTCAAATCTATAACATGAAGCACTTACTACTATCACTTATCTTATGCTTAATTAGTCCATTTTGGTTTGCGCAATCAGCTTCAAGCTATGCGGTGCATGTAGAAGCGAAAGCTCAGCAGAATCCATTGTCCATTGAGCTGAGTTGGAACTTAGACGGAAATGCAACGTCATACGCAGTGTATAGAAAGTTGCCCTCGGAACTCACATTTGGCGTGCCCTTGGCCACCCTATCCGGAGGGGATACAATGTATACTGATGATGAAATTGAATCAGAAAAAGAATATGAATACTATGTAAAAAAATCGGCTGGCGGGTATATTGGTCATGGATATTGTAATGCTGGAGTCGGCATTTATTTGGAAGAAGATCGGGGGGCAGCCTTGCTTCTAGTGGAGTCTGGAATATTTGATGCTTTGACTGATGAAGTCAATCAAGCGCTGGCCGACCTCAAGGCAGATGGTTGGAGAGCTGAGATTGCAGTTGTTGCCTCGGACACAGATGTGGTGGATGTGAAATCAATTATAACCGAATATTACAATAGTGTTTCGGACATGAGGTTAGTCTATGTTTTGGGGCATGTTCCCGTACCTTACTCAGGAAACTTATATCCAGACGCACACACAAATCACATTGGAGCGTGGCCTGCAGATGTTTATTATGCGGATATGAATGGCACTTGGACAGACCAAAGTGTGAATAATGTGACTGCCAGCGATCCTAGGAATCACAACACTCCTGGTGATGGTAAGTTTGATCAAAGTGAATTGCCAAGCGATGTTGAACTGTATATAGGCCGTGTGGATTTTGCCAATTTACCCGTGTTTGCGGAGAGCGAAATTGAACTTACGCGTAGGTATTTACAAAGAACACATGAATATAAAATGGGCGAGTGGACTTTGGAAAAGCGAGCCTTAATTGACGATAATTTTGGAGGATTTAATGGTGAGGCATTTGCAGCCAATGGATGGAGAAACTTTTCGCCATTAGTAGGTAGAGACAACGTTGGTGCAAGTGATTATAGAACTACTATGTCAAGTGATGGCTACCTGTTTTCATATGGTTGTGGTGGAGGAACATTCACTTCGGCTGGGGGAATAGGCAATTCAACTCAACTTTCAACTGACTCTTTGCAAACGGGGTTTACCATGATATTTGGAAGCTATTTTGGCGATTGGGATAGATCGGACAATTTTATTAGGTCAGCCTTGGCTCAAGGAAGGACAATGAGCATAAGTTGGGCAGGAAGACCAAATTGGTTTTATCATCCCATGGCAACAGGCCATTCAATAGGATATTCAGCATTTCTAAGTCAAAACAATGACAACCTATATTGGTCAAGCTATGGAGCTCGTTTTGTGCACATTGCACTGCTTGGTGACCCTTCCTTAAGGATGGAATATGTAAGCCCGGCTACGAGCCTCGAAATAGACACTGTAGATACTTTTTATGTTTCCTTGACTTGGTCGGCAAGCGTTGATGCAGCAATAGATGGCTATAACGTTTATCGCCAATCAACGGAGGAGCCATATATTCGATTGAATGAAGAACCGATAACTAGTCTAAGTTTTATTGACTCTTGTGTGATTGAAGAGGGAACTCACACCTACCTGGTTAAGGCTACTAAGTTGATCGAAAACCATTCGGGTACTTACTGGAATGAAGGTCTTGGAGCCATGGGTTCCATAGAGATCAAAACGGATAAATACGCAGATGGAATTGGATATTTTCAGGAAAATTTCGATTCAAATCCGTTAACAGGGACTTTTATAGCGCATAGCCTTAATAATTGGGTAAGCACAATTAAATGGGAAGCAGAAGGAAATACTCTACATGGAAACGATGTATTATATGAACCCATCGGAGCTATGGGGACATTCTTTACTTATTCTTCAAGCTTCCAAAATCAATGCTCAAGCCTAACTACAATCCAAGCAATTCCACTTTCCGTTGGTAATGATATTCGTTCGACATCAACTTTGTTGTTTCCAAATCCAACAATATCTGGCGACCAAATTCAAATTCAATCGGACTTTGACAGTCATGAAATACGCATCTTCTCTATAGAAGGAAGGCTTGTTTTCTCTGCGAATTGTGGTGCACAGTTTACGCTTCCAAGTCGAGTGTCTGCAGGATTATACATGGTTGAAATCGAAACGCAGGAAGGATTGAAGATTGAGCGTTTAGTGGTAAAATAGCCATGGCTGAGATTTCTAAATATCTCTCAGATTTTTCTCACTTAGCCTTCCCCTTCAATTGTTTGGGTTGCGATAATACCTTGGATGAAAATGAGCAATCCATTTGCGACCACTGCAAAGAGTCATTGCCACAAACACGATATTGGGAATATCCTGATAACCATGTCGCAAAGCTTTTTTGGGGTAAGATCCCACTCACCTTTGCCTCATCCTATTTGTTCTTTATTAAAGATGGTTTGGTGCAACAGCTAATGCATCAATTAAAATACAATGGCAAAAAAGAGGTTGGAGCAATACTAGGTCAGCTATTTGGACGGGTCCTCAAAGATGGGCACTTTACCGATGTGGATGTGGTGGTTCCAGTTCCATTGCATGCCGATAAATTAAAGAAACGGGGTTTTAATCAATGCGATTTTATTGCAGCCGCTTTGGCGCGTGAGCTGGATAAATCATACAATAATCGAGTTGTGCAGCGATTGCGAGCCAATGAAACGCAAACCAAAAAAGGTCGATACGAGCGCTGGATAAATGTTAAGGAATTATTTAGGGTCACCGAACCACAATTTGTGATAGGTAAGCATGTTCTTCTCATTGACGATGTCGTCACTACAGGGTCGACTTTAGAGGCTTGTGCAGATGCAATCTTACAAGTTCAAGACACAAAAGTGAGTGTTGCAACCTTGGCATGCCCTAGTCCATATTAGTTCACTGCCCGAATAACATATTCTATCATTTATGGCATTTGGTTGATGTTATCTTTGACGCCCAATGGCAGAGTCAGTTACAATAGAAAAATCTGCGCCCAAAGCAGTTAAATACGAGCAGCTTCTGCCCCAGATAAAGGCTCTAGTTGGTGAGGATACGCATGCAATTGCAATTATGGCTAATGTATCTGCGGCTCTACACAGTGCATTTGGATATTTGTGGACAGGCTTCTATACAGTAGAGGGTGATCAGTTGATATTAGGACCTTTTCAAGGGCCTGTGGCTTGTATGCGTATTAGGATTGGAAAGGGTGTAAGTGGTGCGGTTTTAGCGGGAGGTGAAACCATTGTAGTGCCAGATGTAGATAAATTTCCTGGGCATATTGCATGTAGTTCTGATAGTCGCTCTGAAATTGTTGTTCCTATAAAGAATAGTCAGGGTAAGATATGTGCAGTGCTCGATGTGGATAGCATTCAACTTGCCACTTTTGACGAAACGGATAAGAAATACCTTGAAATACTCTGTGGCTGGCTGGGCGATAAGATATTCTAGCATCCTTGTTGGAATGGCTCTTGCAGCAATTTTGTTGCAAAGTTGTGCTCAGCAAGTAGCTCCAACTGGAGGGGATAAAGATGAGGTGCCACCAAATATATTAGCATCTAACCCAAAAAACAATTCGGTAGCATTTCTTAGAGAAGAGATCATGTTCGAATTTGACGAATATGTTTCTTTGAAAGGGGCGAATCAAGAATTGATAGTATCACCTCCATTGAAATATCCAGTAGATTTTAAACTGAAGAACAAGAAACTTTATGTAAGCTGGAAAGACACTCTCAGAGATAACACTACATATCTATTTCAATTTGGAGATGGCATTGTTGATGTAAACGAGGGAAATCCTTTGGACAGCAATCTGTTTGTGTTTTCCACGGGGCCGTTCATTGACTCTTTCAGTCTGGAGGGCAAGGTTATAGATGCATTCGATTTAAAGCCTGTGAAGGATGTGTGGGTAATGCTGTATAGTGAAGATGTGGATTCGCTACCTTACAAAGAACTGCCAAGATACTTTGCCAAAACAAACGAAAAAGGCGAGTTTCACTTGCAGTATTTGTCTCAAGGGGAATATAAAATTTTCGCCCTTGAATCTGTGAATGGCGGGTATTTGTATGATGTACAAGAAGAGGCCATAGGATTTTTAAGCGGAATGTTGCCAGCTACTTCATCGGATGATACAATCGATTCAAATTATGTATTAAGGTTGTTTGTGCAGGATGATTCCACACAATATGTCAAAAGCTTTGCACAAGAGGGTAACAAGGGTTTGATTTTCGAATTCAACAGAGCGGTTGAGAAGATTTCAGTTTCAGATTTGGACAACTCATTGGATGTCTCGGGATGGTCAGAACAGTGGTCAGAAGATTTAGATTCAGTTACCTATTGGTTCGCTGAGCCAATTGAATATGATTCACTTAAACTGAAGATCGATGTTGACGGGTTTGAAGACACCATCTTTTTTAGAAAACCAGTTGCAATTCGCAACATGGGAAAAAAAGGAAGTGGGAAATCTAAATCGAAATCTGCCTCTGGGTTGTCGCTAAATGCATCTGTGAAGGGAAAACAACCTCACTTTAAGAATTGGAATTTGACATCAAAAACGCCCTTAAAGTCAATAGATGGTATTCGTGATGGCTTGTTTATTGAAGGTAAAGACACCGGTCAAATTGGTGACCTGATCCAAATGGAGTATTATTCCCTTGTTGCCAAGTATAACTGGAAACAAGGTTTACGATACACGATTGTAATTCCGGATTCATCAATTTATAATCGATTTGGAGAAACAAATAATGACTCATTGGTTTTTAGTTTTACTGCAAGTCAAAAAGAAGATTTTGGCCAACTGCTCATCAAACATCAATTACCAGATAATGGACACCCATTTATTTGGCAGCTGTTAAATGACCAACAGAAGATAATTGATGAAATAATAGTCCAACCGAACGGTGAGATCGCTTATCCATATCTTGAAACAGGAAAGTATTCGATACGAATTCTCTATGACTTGAATAGTAATGGAATTTGGGATACGGGATATTACCTCGGAAAAAGGCAGCCAGAGGCTGTTAAATATTATGACCAACCCATCGAAATAAGAAGTAATTGGGCATCTGAATTGGAATGGAAATTACTGAAGTAACTATTTCTTTATGTCAAATACATCCTTGTCCTTACCCACCGGGAATTTTTCCCGAAAATCATCCAGCGCCTTTTTTTCAAGTACGATAGTTTCTATAGCGACTTGATTTGGCTGAGGGGCAATTAAACGCTCCCCTTTTGGTGAGTAGATAGCACTATCCCCAGAATATGATATGCCATTTCCATCGACTCCAACTCTGTTTAATCCTACAACAAATGATTGGTTTTCATGAGCCCGCGCCTCAAGAAGGTTTATCCAAGGTTGTCTTCTTGCCTCTGGCCAATTCGCAACATATATCAATAAATCATATTCATTAACCCGGTTTTCTCCTATTAGCGATGCATTCCTAGACCAAACCGGAAAACGCAGGTCATAACAGACTAGAGGGCATATTCGCCAGCCTTCAGATTCAACAATAAGTCGACTATTTCCAGGTTTAAAATGCAAGTCTTCTTTAGCAAAAGAAAAAAGATGCCTTTTGTCGTATTGATGGATTTCACCATTCTTAGTTGCATAGATTAGTCGGTTGAAAAAGTGGTCGTTATCGCGGATAATAAGTGATCCAGTAATGGCGGATGACATTTCCTTGGCAGTTCTTTGCATCCACTGTATAGTAGGACCATCCATTCTTTCCGCCTGACTTTCAGCGTTCATGGTGAATCCAGTAGTAAACATTTCAGGCAAAACGATCAGGTCAGTTGTTTTGACATGATCATTTAACATTGATTCAAAAGTTTCAATGTTTCTCGCTGCATCTTCCCATTCCAGATTGGATTGTAGGATAGTTACTGCGAATTGGTCTTTCACGTGTTCTTAAATTTTGGTCAGAATATCTCCAGCTCTCAGGAGAGTTTCTTCTTCTTTAGCAAAGCAGAACCGTAAAACATTATTCTGAACTGGGTTGTGATAGAAAACGGAGACGGGGATGGATGCTATTTTGTGTTCTTTAGTAAATCGAACGGCAATGTCCTGATCTTCCTCGTCTGATATCTTGCTATAGTCCAACAACTGAAAATATGTGCCTTTCGATGGTTTTAATTCGAATCTTGAGGCTTTGACGGCCGCAATGAATATGTCACGTTTTCTGTGATACATTTCTGCAACACCAAGATATGTATCAGGGTACAGCATATATTCGGCTAGCGCATATTGTATCGGAGCATTTGCAGTGAAAACATTGAATTGATGCACTTTTCTAAACTCGCTCATCAAATTCGCAGGCCCTACCACATAGCCAGTTTTCCAGCCTGTTACATGGAAAGTTTTTCCGAACGAATAAACAATGAGAGAGCGATTTGCCAATTCTGGGTAAAGTGCTAGACTTTGGTGTCTATTTCCGTCAAATACGATGTGCTCATAAACCTCATCACCTAGAATAATGATGTCATTGTCCTTTGTAATTTTAGTCAGTTCTTGAATATCCTTGTCGCTGATTATTGCACCTGTAGGATTGTGAGGCGTGTTTATCAGGATCATCTTTGTCCTGCGCGTTACAACCTTTTTCACTTGTTTCCAATCAATGGAATAGTCTTTCGAACTAAGTTGTATGTAAATAGGTTTACCCCCAACCAATTCTATAGCGGGAGCATAACAATCATATGCTGGAGTAAAAACAATTACTTCATCCCCTTCGCTTATGAAGGCATTAATTGCCGTAAAAAGTGCTTGAGTTCCACCTGCTGTGATCGTCACTTCACTTTCTGGATCGTAAGAAACTCCATAAGCACGTTCCATTTTTTCAGAAATACGCTCCCGAAGACTCATAACACCAGCCATAGGCGGATATTGATTTCTACCTTCAACCATGTGCTTATGCACTAAGTCAATTAAATGTCTGTTTACTGGAAAATCTGGAAAACCCTGACTGAGGTTTATGGCATCATTTACCACGGCAAGCTGAGACATCACAGTAAAAATTGTGGTGCCAACCTTAGGCAATTTAGAACTTATGGAGTGTGGATATTGTGGCATATAATTACTAACGCCAAAGGTACCATAACCGAGCGTTGTTTACTCGTAATTATTGGCTAGAAAATGATTTTGATCTAATTGCTTAGGTTCTAGACTTTAGCACTCAAGAACTCCCGATTCATTCTAGCAATATTATCCAAGGAAATTCCTTTTGGACATTCAATTTCGCATGCCCCGGTATTCGAACAGTTTCCGAAACCTTCAGTATCCATCTGATCTACCATATTTAACACGCGTTCTTTTCGCTCAATTTGTCCTTGTGGTAGTAGAGCTAGCTGAGACACTTTTGCAGACACAAACAACATGGCAGATGAGTTTTTACACGCTGCCACACAAGCACCACAACCAATACAAGTAGCAGCATCGAACGCTAAATCTGCATTTTCCTTGGGAATTGGAATTGCATTTGCGTCTTGACTGTTTCCTGAAGTATTGACGGATACGTATCCACCTGACTGAATTATTCTATCAAAGGCACTTCGATCAACAACTAAATCTTTAATTACTGGGAAAGCAGAAGCTCTCCATGGTTCGATGTGAATCGTATCACCATCCTTAAATTTACGCATGTGCAATTGACAAGTCGTAACTCCTCGGTCTGGTCCATGAGGTTCACCGTTGATGTACATCGAACACGAACCACAAATTCCCTCTCGGCAATCATGGTCGAATGCAACAGGCTCTTTGCCTTCAGTGATTAAACGTTCGTTTAACACATCCATCATTTCGAGAAATGACATGTGCTCAGATATTTCAGAAACTTGATACGTTTCCATGGAGCCGCTCGCTTTTGAGTCTTTCTGTCTCCAGATTTTTAGTGTCAAATTCATAGCTTCTTACTTGTATGATCTTTGTTTCAGTTCAATGTCGTGGAATGTCAGCGGCTCTTTGTGCAGATTAGCCTGACTTGGATTACCTGTCCATTCCCAGGCGGAAGTATAGGCAAAGTCCTTATCGTTTCTCAATGCTTCACCTTCAGGAGTTTGAGATTCTTCTCGGAAATGACCACCGCAGGATTCGTTTCTTTCCAATGCATCTTTGGCAAATAATTCGCCTAATTCTATAAAGTCGGCAACACGAGTTGCTTTCTCTAGTTCAGTGTTAAATTCATTGGAAGATCCTGGAACGAAGACATCCTTATAGAACTCTTCGCGTATCTGTTGGATTTCCGCAATCGCTTCTTTAAGACCTTGTTCATTTCTGGCCATTCCAACTTTGTCCCACATTACCTTACCTAGTCGCTTGTGAAAGTGATCCACTGACTTCGTTCCCTTATTATTCACAAGAGATTCGAGTCGAGCTTTTGTTTCTTTTTCTGCTTCCAAAAACTCTGCGCTGTCATTAGGTATTGCTCCAGTTCTAATGTCATTGGCTAGAAAATCACCAATGGTGTAGGGCAACACAAAATAACCATCGGCAAGACCTTGCATTAATGCAGAAGCACCAAGTCTATTCGCACCATGATCACTGAAGTTTGCTTCACCTGCCGCGAAGCAACCAGGAACTGTGGTCATTAAGTTATAATCAACCCATAAGCCACCCATAGTATAGTGAACTGCAGGGTAAATCATCATTGGTGTTTTGTATGGATTGTCATCCGTGATTTTCTCGTACATCTGGAACAAGTTACCATACTTAGCTTCAATGACTCCCTCACCTAACTCTTTGATTTGTGCGTCAGACGGATTTTTTATGTGTAAGACATTGGCTTTTTCTCGACCATAGCGCATGATGGCTGAGCCGAAGTCTAGGTAAACCGCTTCGCCAGTTTTGTTTACACCGTATCCAGCATCGCATCGTTCTTTGGCGGCTCGTGAAGCAACATCCCTCGGTACTAGATTACCAAATGCCGGATATCTTCTTTCCAAGTAATAATCTCTTTCTTCCTCACTAAGGTCTGTTGGCTTCTTCTTGCCGGATCGAATAGCTTCAACATCCTCTTTGTTTTTTGGAACCCAAATTCTACCATCATTTCTCAATGACTCAGACATTAAAGTAAGTTTTGACTGATAATCTCCTGAGCGTGGAATGCACGTTGGGTGAATTTGCGTATAACAAGGATTTGCGAAAAAAGCGCCTTTTCGGTGTGCTCTCCATGCTGCAGTAACATTAGATCCCATCGCGTTGGTAGAGAGGTAGAATACGTTGCCATATCCGCCAGATGCTAAAACTACAGCGTGTGCCGAGTGTCTTTCAAGTTCTCCAGTGACCAAGTTTCGAGCAATGATTCCTCTCGCTTTGCCATCAACAATAACTAGGTCAAGCATCTCATGTCGATTGTACATTTTGATCTTACCCTTGTTGATCTGACGAGACATTGCTGAATATGCACCCAGAAGCAATTGCTGACCCGTCTGTCCTTTTGCGTAGAACGTTCGAGAAACGAGTACGCCTCCAAAAGATCGGTTGTCTAACAAGCCGCCATATTCTCTTGCAAAAGGAACTCCTTGAGCAACACATTGATCAATAATGTTAGCTGAAACTTCAGCTAATCGATAAACGTTGGCTTCGCGAGCTCTATAATCCCCACCTTTTACCGTGTCATAGAAAAGTCGGTAGGTGCTATCACCATCATTCTGATAGTTTTTTGCAGCGTTAATTCCACCTTGGGCAGCAATCGAGTGAGCTCTTCTTGGTGAATCTTGAAAGCAAAAGCACTTCACATTATAACCAAGTTCCGCCAAAGAGGCCGAAGCTGCACCACCTGCTAACCCCGAACCAACAACGATCACATCGATCAATCGTTTATTCGCTGGATTAACGACATTAATATTGTTCTTATGATTGGTCCATTTGTCCTTGATAGGACCTTCTGGTATCTTAGAATCAAGCGTTGACATGCGTGATTAATTTTAAGTTATTGAGCTAAAAAGTGAAAGATTGCGATGAAAACAAATCCAAAAGGAACTACGATCGCGTAAATATTCGATAGCTTCTTAATAAATGGGGTGTATTTGTTATTCCTGAAACCAACCGATTGAAAAGCCGATTGAAAACCGTGCATCAAGTGCAAGGACAAAAACACGAAGGACAGCATATATAGTGCTACGCGTATTGGATCATGGAACTTATGCTGCAGTTCGGCAAAGTAACGATCCTCAATATTCCATACACCATCAATGAATTTGAGTTTCAATTCAGGAAGCCAAAAGTCGTAGAAATGAAGACCCAAGAAAAGCATCACCATTATTCCAGTGATGATCATGTTGCGACTCATCCAACTTGAATTTTCTTCAGGTTTAGAGTATGCATATTTCACTGGACGAGCGCTTCTATTTTTCATTTCCAACACCATCCCCATGATGAGGTGAAAAAACACTCCGAAAGCCAAAACCGGTTGCAGTGCGAATTGCACTATTGGATTAGTGCCCATGAAATGAGAGAGTGAATTAAACATATCTGCACTAATGACCGAAGTCATATTGATCGTTAAGTGCTGTAAGAGGAATACCACAAGAAAGAGGCCTGACAGGGCCATTGCAAACTTTCTAAGTATAGATGTATTTAGAATTCCTTTATTTGATGCCATAGATCTGTTCTCTTTAAGGAAGACAAATGTATGATCCAAATGTTCAAGGCAAAGAGATAAAAGCAGTTTGATTAAAACTAAATAGAATTCTTCTTTTCTGCTACTGATTTATATAGGTCTGAAACGGAATTAAATTCATCATCCCAATTGAGAACGGCACCTCTAGCGTTGGTTTTATACGTATCCAATTGGTCGATCATTTGGCTAATAGCCGATTTTAATGAGGAATAATTCAATTGCTCGAAGAAAACCACGTGTCCAAATTCTGAAGCAAGTTCTTCTGATGATGTCTGTGGTACAGAAATAAATGGCAGATCTGCTTGCGTGTATTCGTAAATTCTATTTGGGGATGTTAAGTAGTGAGATTCCCATTCCTTTGACCTCATATACAATACCCCAAAGTCCGCTGATTGAAGAAACTCTAAAAGGTTTGAACTATCATAATCTACCAGATGAATGCGACTATATTTTTTGGGATTATTGGAGATTAGCTCTTTCAGCTTATTGGCAATTGGACGATTGTTGATGATTACATAATGAAGGTTTTCAAAGTGGCTAGTCACTTCAAACATTCTTTCAATTTCGTCCATCCTCTGGTAAATGTTTCCAGACTGAACCATAATCAGGTGGTCCATTGGAATGTTCAGTTTTGCTCGGAGTGAGGTCGGATTATTGTGAGCATTTGGCTTGAGGCTCGTTAGATTCCTGAGAACAACCGGCATTTTTGAAAGCTTATAATCTGTTGCGAGCTGTTTGGAAATGGCTATGGTAGTTGTGATAATTCTATCAACGACAGATTTACAAGCCTCCCGCTCAAATTTCAAGAAATATCGCCACACTAAATAACCTTTGAACTTCGAAATCACTCCTGGTATATCTTGATAGTATTTCCAACCCCGCAGATATTCGTGCGTATCATATATCAGAACGGATGTAGGTTTAAGCTTTTTTATTTCAAATCCGATTCGAAGCATTGCACTGTCGTGACAATGAATAACATCGAATTCCATTTTAGATATTCGGGTTGCGAAATCCTTTATTCTTAATTTGTAATCCTTACTGTAAGGTCGATTATAGCAGTCGGGGATTAATCTTTTGATCGTCAGGTCTTGCCTTTCTTCATCCCAAGGCAAAGACTCTTTATGCGTGCAAATAATAGTTACTCGATGCCCAATTTTAGAAAGCCCGAGTGCTTCTTTTTCTACCCTTAAGTCGGATATGAAAGGATTATCTAGCAGAAAAATGATATTCAATGTATGTTGGTCAGTCATTCAAATGGCTCGCTATAAGTTTTTTGGCTTCGTCACCAGTGGCAGAAAACATTTGTTGACTTAAATCAATCATTTCATTACGAAGATTAGAAACTAGATCTGGTCGTGATCTTAATTCTGAGAGTTGTTTCAGAAAGGCATCCATAGAATGAAATATCATCTGATTCATTCCGATATTGAATTTTGGCTGCAGATCGATAGTCATATCAAAAAGGGTGAAAACTGGAATGGTACCCGTTATCATTGATTCAAATCCTACCGAACTAAAAACCGTAACGGCAAGGCTTGATTCCGCTAGTTGATCCTGTAATCTCAAAGTGGAATTGTCAACGATTTTGACGTTGTCAAAGGCCTGTAACTGGTCAATCACTTTAGCATCTAGAGGCCAAGATGGGTGGGCACGCACAAGGATTTGCCAACCTTGCTTTGCGGTTAATTCAATAGAATCTATAAATGAATTGAAGGTGTCTAACCCGATCCACCTGAAAGGAGCTTGACAAATAAAGGAGATGCAATTGTCATTTCTGTCTTTATCAGAAATTCGAAGGATCGGGTGCCCAACATCGATAAACTCAGTGTCGGATGAATGAATACTCAAGAGCTGTGAGAAAGGCCTCCCCCATGAAAGGAAAGAATCGAACACTAAGTTTTGAAATCCAAGATGAACATTGAAAGCCCATCCAAATTGTAGGCAAACGCTTCTTTTATTCAAAGACTTTGAGATTATCGAGCCTATATAGTCTTGAGGAGTGTTTCCTTCAATGAAAACAACTGTTGAAGAATGGCAGTCGTTAATAAATGCTTGGAGGATTTCGAAGTATACCAGAAGGTCATAATGGTACTTGAACAGCACATTGCTGGATGCAGCTTTGTTTGGAATTGATTTTTTCTCATAAGCGAGAATCAAATCATCAAAAAGCAACACTTCCAATTCGTCAACCAAGACGGCTTCAAGGCAATAGCTTTTGTGCTTTTGTGAAGATACTAAAGCGATGGTCTTTCCCAGGCGATTAACAATTTGTGAACGATCAAATGCCGAGCGAAGCTTGCGCAAATTGTGTCTTACAGCGCTGTTGTTGGTCGTTTTGTCACTTAGGTAATTCTGAATGTCGATTTGACCAGTTGATGCAAATGTTTTTCGAAGTTCACGTTGGTCGATCAGCTTGAAATATAATTTCTTCTCAACCGCTGGGCGAAGATTGAATCCATTGTACAACCAAACTTCAGTGTTGTCATTTTCAAAGCCAGTGCAATATTCTTTAATTGAAATTTGCAAGCAACTTATATACGCTCCTGCTTCATGCGATGATTGACTTGGTGAAATCAAGGCGTATAGATCATTTGCCTGATATGCGGAGGAATTAATCTGTGATTCCAGATGTAATTCGTTAAGGCATACCTAGTTCCAGTTTCAAGTGGTTTGCCACGATGAAGCCCAGATGTGTCCACCAGAATTATTTCCCCGGGACTTGAAACTAAAGTTGATACTTTCAGATTGAATTGATTGCAAAGGTTTTCGACCTCTTCGTTTGTAAATCGCCTCTCGTTCCAATCTTTTTTCAAGTACTTCGCATAAGTAGGTATGTTCTTTCGAATATGACTGCCATCCACATATTGAAATGGCCCATTGTTCAAATCGATAGGGGAAGCATACATAATTGATTTGACCTGTCTGAACTCAGCGGTATCTCGATGCCAACCACCGCCAGATCCTTTGTTTTTTTCTATTGATTTTATTCTGCCACCCATCGTGGTCATGAAGGAAATTGGAATTCTCGTATAAGAAGACAAGATTCGAATTGAGTCAGCAAATTGGTGAAATTGTTTAGCCTTTTCAGATATTGAATCGAATCCGAAAAGGCGATGGTCAGCGCCTTCATCATCTGACCATATTGGCAATTCAGTTCGCTCAAAAGCACGATCTAATTCAGTTCTGATTTCTTCTAAATCACTTGCGTTGAATTGAGAAGGAATGACGGTCCAACCTCTTTTTTCTAAGTTTTCAAGATGCTGAATATCTCCAGGTTGAAGTTCGATTTTTTTCTGATTATTCAGTCGGTGTCTCCAATTCGCGAGTTCATTCCCATGATATGTCTTCAATATTTTAGTGAAGGGGTGCATACGGATTACTATTCCTTTTTTTCAGTATGAAGCCTAAATTCCATGCGGTTTTTCTTAGAACTCTTAGAAGAATTGGGTCATGACTTTTTTGCCAGTTGTTGTATATAATCGATTTGGCCTTGGCCGCATTTTCATCACTGGAATCAGACCATGTTTCGAGAATTTGGATGCCTAAATCAGGAAAGCCGTATAGCTCAGCCAATGCTGCGGCCTTCACGATTTTGGACTTCTGAAAAGATGGGTTATCGAATTTAAATTCATTGCGCACAAATAGTAAATCGAGTCCAACCAATGTTTGCATTCCCTTAATCGGTATTGGTTTGTCTGTTTTTCGCTCCCATTCGGCACCATTGTTCAATCGAATTAGTGTGAATCCCCTTTCGTTCATCCACTCCATGATTTTTCCACTAAGCGCCTGGCCTTTGTGAACTTCAAATGTCCATGTTTCTAGGAGCACAAAGCTGACATTGGATTTTAGGAATTTCTCTGCTCCAACTAAAATTTCGTATTCAGATCCTTGGGTATCGACCTTTAATAAATCACAATCGAAAGGTGTTTCAGCATTAATATCATCAATCGACTTGACGCCAAGCGTTAGGATTTCTTTCGGAGTCCTCGTTTTCCAATTGATTGGTGGAAAAAGTTCTTTCAATCTTTCCATGTTAGGAGGATGAATGCTCGAATTGCCGGGAACTTCCGAATAGCTTAGCTTAATGTCCGTTGTTTTATTCCAAAGTCCGAATGGAAAATACTCTCGTTCTTCTGGCTTATATAGATTCTTTAGTCGTTCGGCCTCTTTTGCATCTGGCTCAAACCCAAATACTTTGATTAAGTCCTGTGGTAGCTTGTTATAAGGAGCAAACAGCTCTTCGCGAGCCCCAACATCTGCGATGTTTACTCGGTCGTCATTGATCAGTTTCTTAAAAGATGAATGAAGTAATAGTCGATTGTCAGGAATCATAATTCAAGTTCTTGTAGGAGTAGGCTAAATTGTTCTGGAGTTACAATGTCAGGGCTTATGAAATCTTTAGACGCCCATGGCAAACCTTGGTGCCAATGTGCATTAATTCGAAAACTCAACCAATCTGTGTTTAACAAACCTCCATCGAAAACCTGATTATTCTTATCAAATAGATCTGAAAAATAATCCTTCAAACGTTCCAGTGATGCGTCTTCATGCGTTTCAGAGTAGACTGCCTCTGTATCAGTATTGATGGCTTGCCAATTATTCACTGCATCAAGTAGTACTGTATGGGCCGATTCGAAATCATCAAAGAATCGTGCGTTTTCAGAATTGAGGAAGTCACGACCACCCCCTGTTAGGTTGGATTTCACTACTACTGGCAAACCCGCCAGCAATGCCTCAGATATTACTCTTGACCCACCTTCTGTTTCTGAGTAGAGAGTGAAGACTTTCGATAAATGATAAAACTTCGCGATTTCTGGTTGAGCTAGTCCTAAAAACGGCATTTTATTATGTGTTTTTAGAATGCTGAAAAGGCCCCTTTCTTCGTATGAAAACATCTTTTCGTAATCCGAAAGCAGATTTACATAAGTGATTTTAGGATTGTTGTCTCTTGCAACATCATTATTAGATGGCACAACTAACAACACCTTTAAATTATGCCCTTGATCGTAGAGTTTTCGGATAGAAAGCATGAACTTGTCAAGGTTTTTCCACCTTACATCACGCGAAACCATAATGATGTCCCATTCCTTATGATAATCTTTCGGGTTATCGAGATAAAAGCAAGAGGGTATGAAGCTACTCCCATCCAGTGGGATAAAGTTTACTTTCTCAGGTTCTTCGAATGTAATAGTGCTTGGGCCAGCCATGTAAAAATCGACTCCAGGAATGGTTGGGTAATTCTCTTGATGCCAACCGAAATGGATACCAACAAAGTATTTCTTTTTGATTTTTTCGAATGCTTCATGGTGCTCATCAATCACCAAATCGGAATGTTTAGGGGCTATATTGATAAGCCGCTTAAGCCTTCTTTGAGGTTCTGCAAAGTATCGATGACCAGAGAAAAGGTATTTTATCTCTTTGTGTGTAAAGCAAATGATTCCTTTGGTCGATCCACTTGGTTGTTTGAATATATGCGCCATTGATTTATTTAAGGCTTTTCAATCTATATCTGACTGTAAAGGTTCACGAATTTTCTATCCAAAAGGAAGGATTTATTCAAATTCATAGCCGAATCTTTTAATGTCATCCTTATATAATTCACCTACAAGATCGGTCAATTCAGTGTTGTATAAAATACGAAAAGGGCGGTGTTTTGTTTTGTTTTTATGAGGTAAAGAGGCTTTTACTTCGAGCGTTTTACACAATTCAAGCCAATCGCTTTCCAGAGATTCAAATTTCCCTATGAAATCAACGATGACCTCGCCTTTTGAGTTTTTTAACCAGGCAACTTGTTGGTTTGCTTGCGAATTTCCCTTCACATTATAATTGCCGATTGGGGTGATTGGACCATCTGCTAAATGCTTGACAAACGCATCAAACGATTCAAGGTTATAGCACGAGGTTACTGCTTCTCCATTTGGTTGTGTCCGCACCTTTTTCATATAGGTGAACAGAGACACTAATCTATCCCATGGATTGCGAACAAAAGCAAATTTGAACGCTGATTCGATAACATTACTATCGATTATTCCCTCTGAAACAAGGCTTTCAAGATGGTAGTGACCAGAATTAAGAATTCCGCCTGTGTATGTTTTATAGAATTCGTGGTGATTTGGGTTGTAATAACGTAATCCGAATTTCTCTAAACCAAGTGCAACAGACTGACTTCCAGTTTTCGGAACGGCAATAAATATGATGTTTTTGCGATTTGGTTGCCCTAGGTTAATCTTTTTTAGAATCCGATCTCCGATGTTCATTCAGCAATCGGATTTGTGACCCAGCTTCCCTGTAATAAAACGTTTCCGTATCGATTTACAGCAAAACCTTTTTGAGCAGCTTGCGACTGATAGTCAAAAATTTCAAAGGACACAATGTCATCCTTTTTTTCGAAGATTTCCTTTTTATAAGCGGTGGAGAAGAAACTTACAGTACAAAGTCCAGCTTTGATAAACATACCGTCAATTGTGCAAATGGATCGGTATTTTCCTGGCTCTAGTTTCATCAAACTGGATTCCATATCGCTTTGAAACGACTGAAAAATTGGATGTCCATTTCTTCTGACAATCAACTGCAGGGTGTAATCTTGCACGGATTGCTTCACCTCAAAATCAACGACAATATTTATTGGATCTTCAAGATTGAATCCTGTTGTCGGCTCTCCCGAGGTCGATTGTATTTCAATTGATTTAACTTCAACCGTACCTGCCTCATCGGACGGGTCGCGAGTGTATTTTTTCTTTGTTTTTTGAACGGAAGATTGCAGGTATTGGTTAATTACTGCTTCAGGCGTATCGTCATATTTAACAGCACCATTTTCGATCAGAATCGCTCGATTGCATAAATCCAAAACAGCACCCATATTATGGCTGACAAAAATGATTGTTCGCCCAGTTGAGGCGAGTTCGTTCATTTTTCCTAAACACTTCTTTTGAAATTCCAGATCGCCTACAGCAAGTACTTCATCAATGATTAATATTTCTGGATTTAAATGAGCAGCCACCGCGAACGCTAATCTTACATACATTCCCGAAGAGTAGCGTTTGACTGGAGTATCGACAAATTTGTGAATACCTGCAAAATCGATGATCGCATCAAATTGTTCGTTTATTTCGGCTTTTTTCATTCCTAAAATCGAACCGTTGAGATAAACGTTTTCGCGACCCGTCAATTCTGGGTGAAAACCGGTTCCTACTTCAAGTAAGGAAGCGAGCCTGCCGTTAATTTCAATTTGACCCTTAGTGGGTGGGGTGATTCGAGATAGAATTTTGAGCAGAGTACTTTTCCCAGCACCATTTTTACCAATAATCCCGACTACCTCACCTGGTTTAACACTAAATGAAATGTCTTTGAGAGCCCAGAACTCTTCTTTTGAATCTGTTGGTTTTGCCTTTGAGGAAAGCCTTCGCACAAATTCAGTAAGGTGCTCTCTGAGAGTTTCAGAGTTAATGGCACCCAGGTCGAACTTCTTACTAATTCCAGTTACAGATATTGACTCGCCTTCCAAGTGATTTGAATTCGTGATATTCGATAATAATGCAGTGGCGAAAGTATAGTTTTGAGGTTTCTATTGTAAAGCCAAAAACCTATACAGTCGTATAGATTAAACGAGCCAGATATAGTGCTATTCAATTCCGTTGTTTTTGCGGTTTTTTTTCCGGTAGTGTTTGCACTCTATTGGGCAATACCATCTGACCGATCAAAGGTTAAAGCATCGTTCTTGGTACTTGCGAGTTACTTTTTTTATGGCTGGTGGGATGCTCGATTTCTAATCCTGATCCTATTTAGCACTCTAGTGGATTACTACGTTGCACTCGGAATACAACATTCAGAGGACGTTAAAAGAAAAAAGGCTTTACTCTATGCTAGTTTGACGATTAATTTGGGATTACTGGCGGGCTTTAAATACTTGGGGTTCATCACTGAAATTGCCAATGATTTAATCGGTTTGACCAATGCATCTAGTCAACTACCCATTTTTGATGTCCTCTTGCCTGTCGGGATAAGTTTCTATACATTTCAAACTCTGAGTTATACTATCGATGTGTATCGAGGATCGCGACATGCCACCAGAAATCTCATTGAATTTGCTGGTTATGTTTCATTTTTTCCGCAGTTGGTTGCGGGTCCCATTGAGAGATCTAAAGTTTTTCTCCCTCAGTTTTCAAAAAAGAAGGTGTTCATTTACTCGCAGGCAGTCGAAGGGGTTGAGCTGGTGATTTGGGGACTATTTAAGAAAATGGTAGTTGCGGATAATTGCGCCAAAATTGTTAATCGTTTCTATGATTCTGCTGAATATCAATCTGGCAGCACAATGGCATTGGTAACAATACTATTCGCGTTTCAGATTTATGGCGATTTTAGTGGATATACCGACATTGCGAGAGGACTTGCGAAGCTGCTCGGATTTGAATTATCGTTAAACTTTCGGTTTCCCTATTTCGCAAAGTCAATCACTGATTTTTGGAAGCGCTGGCATATCTCTTTAACCAATTGGTTTCGAGACTATCTCTATATACCATTAGGTGGGAACAGACAGGGAAAAACGCGTATTTATCTCAACATTTTGATTGTTTTTTTAGTGAGCGGATTATGGCATGGTGCTAATTGGACTTTTGTTTTATGGGGAGCTTTCCATGCATTCCTATTCATTCCCTACCATTTGATTCAAAGAACAGGAAGAATAAAGTTGTCTGATGAGGTGAGGATTCTAGACCTACCCATGATTGGAATTACATTTTTATTGGTATGCATTGGATGGGTTTTTTTTAGAGCGAATAATGCCGAACAAGCCTGGATTATTTTGAGCGAAGTGTTTTCATCCAGTTTGTTTTCCATCCCATCTGTAAGACCCTATAATGTTTTTCTATTCATCGGCATAATGCTATGCTTGGAGTGGGTTGGAAGATCCGATCATTTCCCATTGAATAAATCATTTAACCTGTTGCCGAGATTGGCTAAGTGGTTTTCATATTCGATTTTGATAATCATGATCGTCTTTTTCTCAGCTGGTCAACAGTCATTTATTTATTTTCAATTCTAATGCGCAGATTTTTAGTTAATATCATCTGGTCAGCATTGGTGTTTAGCTGCATATACTTGTTTGTCGGTTTGGTGATTGTTCCTCCAACCTTAACATACCTATATGGCGCCACAACCCAAGAGCAAATTGACTTGGCCTTTAGTACTGTAGTGGAACAAGAATATGACACAATTGTACTGGGTAACTCACACGCAAGTTTTGGGGTGGATCCAAGTGTTTTTAAGTCTCGGGTTTACAATTTTTCTCACGTCAACGATTCATATAACCAGTGCTTCTATAAACTAGATTATTTAGACAGAAAAGACAAATTACCCAAGGTGGTGATATTGATAATTGATTATTTCCAATTTGGAGTTTTCAGTGATTCAAGGAACTATGCCTATCAAAATTATTTTCCAGCAGAATATCTATCCGATTATCCAAAAAAGAATTACACTGCATTGCATCTTTGGAACCAGTTGAATCCATTGAAATTGAATAAATTACAGTTTGGGACCAAGGTCAGGACAAACAAGGACGGTTTTCAAATCAAACTAGGCCAGAGACATACCGGAGATTCTAAGGTGAGGAAAATGGAATGGAATAATGTTCAAATAAGTTACTTCAATAAGATTGCTGAGTTTTGTCTCGAAAATAAAATTAGGCTATACCTCTTCATGCAACCCATCCAAAGCAAAGAATTATCTCAGTATACCAAGTCAGAATTGGATCAATTTGATGCTCATATTAAAACAGTTTTAAGCTCAAATAATCAAGTCTATTTTTACAACTATTCAAATCGGGTTTTGCCTTCAGAATATTATTCAGACAACACGCATTTGAACCCTTTTGGCGCGCAAGCCTTCTCTTTATTAATCGACTCAACCTTAAGTAGCGAAATACGTGAGTAACCCGAAAATATTAGCGGTCATTCCTGCAAGAGGCGGTTCGAAACGGTTTCCCAAAAAAAACTTGGCTAGGCTTGGAAACAAAACCTTGTTAGAGTATTCAATAGATTTTGCAATGGCGAATTCTGATTTGATAACAAAAACAGTGGTGAGCACTGACGATAATGCGATTGCAGAAATGGCGCAGGAATTTGGAGTGGAAACAATACGAAGACCAGATGATATAAGCGGAGATCATTCGCCTACAAGTCAAGCAGTAAAACATGCACTATCGCAAGTTGCGGGGGACTTTGATTTGGTGTTGACATTGCAGCCGACAAATCCATTAAGACCCGATGGGATTCTAGAAAATGCGATAAAAATCCTCGAATCTGGTGAATGCGATAGTGTATTTACAGTTCAATTGAGCCACAGAAAACTGGGTTATATTGAGGGTGAAAGATTTCGTGGATTGAATTACAGTTTTGGTCAAAGGAGCCAAGACATGCGACAAGCTTATTATGAAACCGGCTTGTTGTATTTGACTAAATCTGAACTAATTGAGCAAGGTGTAATATTTGGGCCTAAACTAAAACCAATGATTGTGGATCACCCTTTCTCAGAAATTGATATTGACATAGAGCAAGATTTAAAAAAGGCAGAGTTTTACATTAAGAATTATTCGGATGAATCCACACATTAAGATTGGAGAGCGAAGTGTGGGGCCTGACTTCCCCCCACTTGTAATTGCAGAACTGGGGATCAACCATGAGGGTGATTTGTCGGTTGCGAAAGAGATTGTAGATGCCGCTGCTCGCGCGGGAATTGAGGTGTTGAAACATCAAACACATATTGTGGAAGATGAAATGACATCAGCTGCGAAAAAAGTGATTCCAGGCAATGCCGATGTGTCGATATATGAAATCATGGATCGGTGCTCATTGAATTTTGAAGAAGAACTTGAGTTAAAAAGCTATGTAGAATCCAAAGGGATGACCTTTATATCAACCCCGTTTTCGAGAGCTGCGGCCGATCGACTTAAGGTTATGGGTGTGACAACCATCAAAATCGGATCTGGGGAATGCAATAATTATCCGCTATTGAAGCATATTGCAGGATTTGCGGAATCAGTGATTCTCAGCACAGGCATGAATACCTTGCAAAGCGTTGCCAGGGCAGTGGAAATATTTGATGAGAGAAATGTACCAGTAGCACTTCTGCATACGACCAACTTGTATCCAACGCCACCCAATTTAGTGAGACATGGCGCCATGCAAGAACTAGCACAAGCAAATCCAGATAAGGTCTTTGGTTTATCAGATCATACTACTTCCAATGTGGCTTGTTTGGGAGCCGTGGCACTTGGTGCGTCTATTCTGGAAAGGCATTTTATTGACAATATGTCTAGAAAAGGTCCAGATGTGATTTGTTCAATGGATGAAAATGCCGCTAAGGAACTCGTTGCTCAAAGCAATGAAATGTGGCAAATGCGCGGAGGTCATAAGGAACCCACAAAAGAAGAACAGGTGACCATTGATTTTGCTTTTGCCTCAGTTTGCACCATCAAGCCAATTAAAAGGGGAGAAAAGTTCACTATGGAAAACCTCTGGGTAAAACGACCTGGTACTGGAGAAATCTTAGCCGAACATTTAGATAGTATTATTGGAAAAACAGCAGCAACGGATATTGATCGAGATCAATTGTTAAGCTGGAAAAACATTACAGATCCATCATAATGATTAGGAAAATCGTTTTTCTTACTGGGACACGGGCAGATTTCGGGAAAATTAAAAGCTTGATTCAAAGCTTAGTCGAGCATGCTGATTTTGAACCCTATCTTTTTGTAACGGGAATGCACCTTATGCATGAGTATGGATTTACAGTTCATGAAATTGAAAAGTCTGGGTTTAAAAACATTCACCAGTTTGAGAACCATACTTCCGAGGCGACTATGGATTTGACTCTTTCTAAAACTATTGTTGGTTTTTCAGAATATATTAAAGGGCTAAATCCAGATTTGATAGTAGTGCATGGTGACCGTGTTGAAGCACTTGCTGGTGCAATAACAGGTAGTCTGAATAATTTACCGGTTGCACATATTGAAGGAGGGGAGATTTCAGGAACTATTGATGAGTTGATACGCCATGCCGTTAGCAAATTATCCCATTTACATTTTGTTTCGAATCAAAATGCGGCCAGTAGATTGGTTCAAATGGGAGAAAACCCAAAATTGATTAGTGTAATTGGATCGCCAGATTTAGACATAATGATATCGGATCAGCTCCCGAGTATAAAATCAGCACTTGATAGATATGAAATTGGGTTTACTGATTACGCAGTAGTGTTGTTTCACCCCGTTACAACTGAAGTTGAGCGATTTGAAGGATATGTTCAAGAGTTTGTGACCGCATTAAAAAATTCAGGAGATAATTACCTAGTTATTTATCCAAATAATGATCTAGGATCTGCGGCAATAATTAAGGAATATAAAAGCCTAAAAGGACATTCAAATTTTCGGGTTCTACCATCAGTTCGATTCGAATACTTTTTGGTTCTATTGCGAAATGCCAAGTATATCGTGGGTAATTCGAGTGCCGGAATTCGCGAAGCTCCATTTTATGGTGTGCCGACAGTTAATGTTGGTTCGAGACAGCAAAATAGAAGCTCAGATAAAAATATCATCAACTGTGATTATGCTTCTGTCGATGTACTCAAAGGTATTGGGCTTGCAAAGTCCCTGCGCATTGAAAGCAAAACGAATGAATTCGGTGATGGGGATAGTGCGTCTAAATTTATCGAGTTCATTTCGAACTTTGATTTTGAAAACTTCGATGCCCAAAAACAATTTTTAGACCTCGAAAGGAAATAAAGAACATAATTAAGATGATTGCAGAGTTTGATAAAAAGTGGGAATATGAAATTGGTTTCTATCTCACTTGTGAGAAAGAACGAATAGGTAAATTCTTAAACCAGCTTGAGATTTACAAACAGATTCTGAATGTGCCAGGTGATATCATGGAATTTGGCGTTTACAAAGGCAGTTCATTTATGCGATTACTCGCGTTTAGAGATTTACTTGAAAAAGGTGCCAACCGGAAACTGGTGGGTTTTGATGCCTTCGGGAGGTTTCCAAAAAATCTGCAATTGGAGAGCGATCTCAAATTTGTACAGCGCTTTGAAAACGAAGGTGGGGATGGAATGACCAAATCTGAACTGGAAGGGCACTTAGTCAACAAAAAAGCTTCCAATTTTGAGTTAATCGAGGGTGATATCATGCAAACGCTTCCAACGTATATCGATGATAATCCAGAGCTTAAATTGTCATTAATACACATTGATGTGGATGTTTATGAGCCATCTAAACTCATTTTAGAATTACTGTGGGAAAATTTAGAGTCTGGCGGAGTTTTAATGTTAGATGATTATGGAACCGTAGCCGGAGAAACTAAGGCCGTGGACGAGTTTTTTAATGGCAAGGCACAGGTAAATAATTTGCCATATTATCATGTTCCTGCCTACATTGTAAAGTCCTAGCCGTCTACTTAAACTATATCCGCAATCTTGTTTTCTATTCTTTGAAAGAAAATAAATCCGGTAATAAAGATTACCAAACCACTGCCCAAACTCATCATAGATTGCCAAGTCAGTGTGTCTAGACCGAAAAGCGCCCATCGAAATCCATCAATGATGCCGACAGCAGGATTTAAAAAGTAAACAAATGAGGCCCAATTAGGAAGATGCTCTAGTGCATATTCAGATGGAAAGGCAACAGGGGTTAAATACAATCCGAGTTGAACCAAGAATGGCACTACATATTGGAAATCGCGATAACGAACCGTTAATGCGCTTATCCAAATTCCTACTCCAAGTGCGCTTATGAGATTGATTAAAATGAAGACTGGAGTATAAATGCTTCGTGCATCTGGAGTCACACCAAAGAATATCATTAGCCCAGATAAAATCAAGATCATAATTCCTAAATCTATGAGCCCAACTATGCCCTTGGATATCGGGACAATGATTCGTGGAAAATAGATTTTCTTCAACATTGCCTGAGAAGCAATAATGGAATTACCGGTGTTGGTTAATACATAGGAGAAATAAGTCCAACAGATCATTCCAGAGGATATGTATAAAACGTGTGGCAGCCCTGCGGTTTCCACTTGAGCAAATTTTCCAAATACTACATGCAAGATTAGGATAGAGATAATTGGCTGGATTAGCGCCCAAAGCAATCCCATGGTTGTTTGAGCATATCGAACTCTGAAATCACGATAAGCCAAAGACCAAAATAGCTCCCGATATTCTACCAACTCGTTCCAATGTATTGGCGTGAAATTTCTTGGCTTGATGATGGTTTTTTTCATGCTATTGGATTACAATTTTTCGAACAATTACATCTTGCTCACTTTCAAACTTTATCAAGTATATGCCAGTACTCATGGAACTAAAATCTAGTCTGTATAGGTTCGTTCCTTTTGTAGTGATTAATTCAAAAGCATCACGAAGTTTGCCTGAAGAGTCGAAGGTGCTGATTGCAAACGAGCGATTATCCTGAGTTGTAATAATTACGGTTGGCTTGCCGTTTCCAGGGTTTGGAAAAAAATCACCAATGAATAATTCGTCCATTAAATTGTCGCACAAAGTGTCGCTCGAAAATGGTATTTCATCTAAAGAATTGATTGACAAGCAAAAGGCGTCTGAGTAACCTAAAGAAAAAGTTGTAGAAAGATTGATCCAATCAATTTCTCCAGGTTGAAGTTCATAGGTTTTCCTTTCATAAGTTGGTGCATTACCCACCGAACTAACGTGGAAGTTGAGCTCTGAAATCGCAGTTAATCCTTTGTTTTGAACTAATGCCTCTAATTCGATGGCCTCATCCTTTTCACGTAAAACGAAGTCTATCAGTTTTACATTCGGAGAGCTTTCTCCAATAAGGTAGGATTCATTCATCAGGTACCTACATGAGTTATTAAACTCGACCATTGTGAAAATCTGACTTTCACCCTCAACGCCAAATACATGCGTTCCACTTGGACTGAGAGTGCTGTCAGACCCGTTAAACACCCACAATGCATTGGTCAATTTAAAAGTGTCATCAATGAGAATGTCGAAATCAACAGTTAAATCAGTCACATCAATTTGGCGATTGAATTTTACCGAATCAGCAAGCTGGAATTCGAACTCAGTTTCTTGTTCGCAACCCTTTTCAGATTCAAGCCTCAAGGTTCCAATGAGAAGGTCAGAACTTCCGGTTAATGCGGAAATTGAATCACCAAGCCGATTTTCGTTGCCAATTTTCCAAGCTGAACGATAAATTGAGTCGCCAATTACTTCTGTAGAATAACTGAAGGTTCCTAACGATCCTTTGCATAGGCCAGTTGCTAATATTTGTGTTTCATTGAACCCCGAAACCGTCACACTATCTTGAGTTGAAGTTTCACATCCTGTGCTTATGTCTTTTAAATCAATACTAACGGGGTAAACGCCAGGTTCATTGAATATATATTGAACTTCGAGCCCGTTTATCGTGACGCTGGAATCTATATACCAGCTTGCCAAATAGTTTGTGCCGTCATACTCACAGGCTAGAGTCACCAATTCGCCATAACAAGAATTAGATTGTGCGATGCTCGGTCTTGGTGATTCAGTAATATCTATGATTTGAGAATCCGTTACAACACAGCCGGATTTAGTCTTAATAACTAGCCGAACCTTGACATTGTTTTCGAAATCAGATAGGTATAGTGACGAAAGATCCGAGAACGTATCGATTTTCTGAGCGAAGTTTACTAACCAGGTTGTATTCTGTAAACTATCATACTTATCAGTAGAAATATCAAGCGAAGTTTCGGCTGTTGTGTAGCTGCAAATTGGCTCCAAAATGGAAAGAGAAACGATTGGTTTTTGGACGACTCTTATAGAAGTGTCAAGGGTTACCAAGCAGTTTGAGTCAGTCACCACTTCTAAATTTAACGCAAAAGTTCCGCTATCATTTGTTAAGACTACCGCAGTGTCAAACCCAGGGATAAGGCTGTTGTCAAATGTCCATGTTATGTTGGAAATCGATTGATTTGACGGAATTTGAGATGTGTTTATAAACTGAGAGAATTGATCTACGCATAAACTACTCACATCAAAACTTGGTCGCGGTCCCTCAATCACATTATAAATGAAGGTGGTATCCAACCTACAGTCAGTTCCCGTTACGCTTGAATAGTCGATCAGATTATTATTGCTTGCAATCACACTTTCTAATAGAAAGCTATTACCGAAATGAGTATCTAAATTATTGACCCAGATTCCAGTGTATCCATCGATATAAATAGAGCTGTCCGAGAATAGGTTTTTTTCAAATGCACAAATATTGTCTTCTGGAAAGTGCAGCGAATAAGACGGTTGGTTAGAGATTCGAATTGTTGACTCTAAGGTGTCCGAGCACTGTCCTGTTGAAGTTGCCGCGTAGGTTATTGTATAAAAACCAGTGTCAAGATATTGGTGTTGTGGCTCATATTGTAAGGATGAGTCTCCATCACCAAACTGCCACAGATCCGTGTATGATTCAATCGATGAAGTCTGATTTGTGAAAATCACCGAATCACAAAAACAGGTTGATGAAATAGTAATATCAGCAATTGGCGATGGTTGGATATGAATGGAGGAATCGAGCTGATCCTGACAGCCATAATTGGTATATACAATTTGAGATATCGATTGAATACCTGTGTCCAAAAACAGTGCTTCTGTATTTATCCCATAGCTCGTGTCCGAAGCGTTAATTACCCATAAAACGGAATCGATATAACTATGTCCTGCTACAGTTGATATGTCTGACAACTCTAAGTTTTGCCCCTGACAAGGAATTGTTGTGGCAAAGTTGGCGACAGGGTACGAACTGATATAAACTTGCTGTGAGTCAATATTGGAACAACCTCCTTGATTTTCTACTTCGAGTGTAACCGAATAAAAACCAGTATCCAGATATACGTGATTTGCATGTTGAGCAGAGGATGTTGAACCGTCTCCAAAATCCCAACTCCATGATTGAATTGGTAAAAGTGAAGCACTTGAATCACTAAACTGTGTGGTGTTTCCCAAACAGGTAAGATCAACGCCAAAAGAAACTACTGGCGTTGGTGATATTCTAGATTTGACGTTTCTAGTTCGAATCATACCATGTTCATCGACACGTCTCACACTCATCCATATGGATCCTGAATCAAGTGGAGTTGCATTTGTCGTATCGGCTTTTGAAAAACCAACACTCATCAAATTTGGTTCGTGAAAAATGATTTGCCTGAAAGCCGAATCTTCGGAGTTGTAACTAACAATTTTAAACACACCTGAATCATTTACAATGTCAAAGGCTGTTCCCCTTAGGTTATTGTTTGGATTAAAGGTGTTTTGGGAAATCATGGTGTTCAAGGTAGAATCATAGTCAAAGCGTCTAATTCCCTGAAAGCTATGTTGAGTCCATATCTGAAAACCACCCTCAGATTGATAAGATGTGATGTTATTTACGGTATTCACACCAGTTTCCTCAACTGTATATGTTGGAGTATTCAAGAGAGAATTTCCATAATCAAGCTTGCATAGTTTGTTCCTTGTGATTCCCGTTACAAAGGCTGTGAATTGTCCACATTGGTGAATAACTTCAATACATCGACCATTAGATAGATCCGTTGATGCAAAGACATCGGTGGACGAGATACTTATCGGTGTATCAAGAGTGTCTCCAAAATTTAACACCGCAACCTTACCATCCCTGCTTAATACAATGGCGTAGATACTGTCATTAACAATTTCTATGTCCAGATCCGCAGGTTGATATAAATGGGTTGCATTAAAGTACAGACTGGTTGAAATAGTGTCTGATGATAATCCATTTTCGAATCGCATAATACCAATTCTGGCGCTCGTCAGTGTGGTTAGTGCATGCCATGTTCCATTGGCTTTCACAAATTTCATGTCTGAACTTGTGGTAATGGCAAGAGAACTTGATGATTGGTTGGTGATAGGATGAATAGTAGGTGTGTTGTTCAGACTTGTTCCGAATTCAAGACGCACTAAACTGGTGAGATTTGGGTTTTTAACAAACCCGTAATACAGGCTGTCTTCTTTTACAATCGTAATGGATCTTGGGTCTGATAAAGTACCTTGAAGGCCATCAATTGGGTCAAGTGTTATAATTGAATCGGCAATAATATCAACAAGGTCAATTTCTGAAAGTGAACTGCCCACACCGCTAGATTCGATGACTATTTCATCACCTAAGCAGACAGAATCGACATAAGAAATAGATATTTGTCCACATTGGCTCATGCCCGTGAATGAGCTGCAAATGAATACCGATAAAAGTATTAACCTGAATAGTGGATTCATCGATCAAAGATCGTGATATTGTCTGAACTTAATTCATGCACAAGTCAAGACCAGAAATAGTTTCAATAATAACGGCCACATGGAACGATGGAGCCCATATTTCTGAGTGTGTGGAATCGGTGTTGGCTCAGTCTTATAAAGATTGGGAGTGGATAATTGTAAATAATGGTTCTACCGATAATTCAGAGGTTTTTCTTTCTCAAATATCTGATTCGCGCATCACTGTAATCAATCTCGAAAAAAACATCGGTGTTTCTGCAGGACGAAATATAGCCTTGGAGAGGTCAAGAGGAAGCTTTATTTGTTTTTTAGACGGAGATGATGTTCTGCCAACGGGCAGTATTTCATCTCGAGTAAAAATCTTTGAGAAGGATGAAAGAATTGGATTTGTTGATGGTAAGGTGCTGACCGTGCAAGATTCGGTTGATAATGTAATTGCCACATATACTCCAAATTTCAAAGGGGAACCCATGGATAGGTTGCTGTCTCTTGATGGTTCAGTCTTTATGGGGAACACATGGATGATAAGAGTGAAATCTCCCATCCAATTAAGATTCGAAAATGGACTTACTCACGGGGAAGAATTGCTTTTTTACATCATGGCCTTAAATGGGATGTACTATGATTTTACAGAAGAGCCAGTTTTGTTTTACAGAAAGCATGGGCCTTCAGCAATGTCTAATATTGATGGTCAAAGAGATAGTTATGTTAAACTAATCTCTAAAGTTGATGCTATGCAGGGTGTAACAAAGAATCAAGTATCCCGATTTCGAAAAAAGGCGGCAAGTATAATTTTCAAAAGCTTTTTGAAGCAGGTTAAGCCCATCAAGGCTATTAGTGGCGCAATTCAAATTTTAAGTGCTTCAAATACCTGATCATATACAGTAAAATTAGTTGTGGCATCTCTGTATTTCCGACCGATTTCTTGAATTTCCATTGGTGTATGTCTATTGATAATAGAGGCCAAATCAGGAACTTTAATTTCACTCTCAAAATCGATCACCTGACCAATCTGATGTTGCTGGATAAAGTCTGAATCATCGCTAATATCCTTGCTAATAATGATCGGAAGACCTGCAGCTAAATATTCTGCCGTTTTTACTGGTGAACAGAATTTACGGATAGGCGATTGTCTCACAGGGCAAAAGGCGATGTCTGCTTCTTTCAAGTAATCTTTTACTTCCGCTTGACTCACAAACCTAATTTGATAGCGATGTTTCGGTATTTGTCGATTGGCAAGCTCCTTTTGCGCGTATTCTACCATCGGAGAAAGTATGATTTGATTGTATTCAGGGTACGATTTAAACAATAATTCAAGCAGGTCGAAAAACTCGTCTGAATAATAAATGTCACCAAACTTCCCGACATAGATTCCTGTGATTTTTTCTTTCTGAAAACGTTCGTTGGATTGGGTAATTTTATATTCATCGAATGCCACCGAGCAAGGAATGCAGTAGGTGTTTCGGTTACTTCTAAAGTCTATTATTTTTCTCGTAAATGATTGAGAGACAGTTATAATTACCTCGGCATTAGCGATTATTTTTCTTTCAAAAAAAAGCTGAAGCCTTGATTTTAGGCTGCCACGTTTCCAGGCACCTCCTTCAATCATGTATTCGGCATGAGGTTCAAAGGATTCCACTCCAAATGGCAATTTGAATATCCTAGATATTAGATAGGCTGATCCACCTGCGACGCTGCCTCTAGCCCAAATTAGGGTAATGGATCTATTGTTCCTCCTTAGATATTTCAAAACCCCGAATGTCATTGATACAAGCACGTTAATACCCGATGTAAAGTCTTGGCTTAAAATACCTTTGATTGGTAGATGAGTGAAGTCTGCATTTTCATTCGATTTTAATCCTTCCAACCTCGATTCAGGTGTGGCTAGAATTACCTCATCAACAAGCTTTTTTTTCTTTAAGTATTTAATTACCGGAAGCACCGTTGCTTGAGTAAGCCCATCATTCAGCGACCAAAAGGATATGAAAAGTAGCTTCATCTTGTGAAAACAAACATAGGTTCTTCGCACATTGTAAAACCAATGATCGAATGCGCTTTTTCATGAAGTACTGTTTCAATTGTATTTAGTAGAATTGAATCATGAAGTATCAAAGAATTGACAAGGTCTTATTCGAATCGAATAGGGAAAAGTTTATCGCGCACATGGCACCTGCTTCCATGGCTGTTTTTAACAGCAACGACATTATTACTACAAGTGCGGACAGCACACGATCATTCAAACAACACACTGATATTTTATGGTTGAGTGGTGTTGACCAAGAAGAGAGTATATTAATTCTTTTTCCCGACTGCCACGATGAGAATCATCGTGAAATTCTATTTCTAAAGGAAACTAACGAGCATATTGCCATTTGGGAAGGTGAGAAGCTGACAAAGGACGCTGCTTTTGAAACTTCTGGCGTAAAGACTGTCTACTGGTTGAACCAATTCGAAACGATTTTCAATCAATTGATGAGTGAAGCACAAAGCATTTACGTAAATACAAATGAGCATTGGCGAGCAAACACAGAAGCCCAAACAAGAGAGGATAGATGGGTTGAATGGTGCAGGTCAAAATACCCTGTGCATCAATATTTGAGAAGCAATCCAATTCTTCATGAATTAAGAGCCGTTAAACATCCAATTGAAGTGGAATTAATGAGACACGCCTGTTCAATAACAGAAAAAGGGGTGAGGAGAATCCTTGATTTCATAAAACCTGGGGTGATGGAATATGAAATCGAAGCAGAATTGTGGCATGAATTCATTCGAAACAGATCTCAAGGATTTGCCTACACACCAATTATAGGATCCGGAAGAAATGCATGCGTTCTGCACTATATAGAGAACAACCAAGAGTGTAAAGCAGGGGATGTGATTCTGATGGATTTTGGGGCTGAGTATGCCAACTATGCCGCAGACTTGACTCGTTGCGTGCCTGTGAGTGGAAGGTTTACTAAACGACAAAAAGACGTTTACAATGCCGTTCTTCGAGTAAAGAATGGGGCTATAGATATCCTTCGACCGGGTAAGACACTTAAAGAATATCACGTTGAGGTTGGACATCTTATGGAAAAAGAGCTGGTGGAGTTGGGGCTGATTACAATGGATGATATTCGCAATCAGGATCCAAATTGGCCTGCCTATAAGAAGTACTTTATGCATGGAACTTCACATTACATTGGATTGGATACACATGATTATGGCCCATGGAATGCCCCAATACCAGAAGGGGCAGTGTTTACGGTTGAGCCAGGGATATACATTTTAGAAGAAAATCTCGGTATTCGATTGGAGGATGATTATTTGATCACGAAGGATGGGTATGATAACTTAATGGGATCCATTCCAATCGAAGCAGAAGAAATTGAAAACTTGATGAATGCCTAGAATCCTGTTCAAAGGGGTTGAGATCCATTACGAAGAACACGGTTCTGGCTCAACCGTTTTACTCATTCATGGCTTTTTAGAAAGCACTTGGATGTGGAAGGATATCGCACCTGAATTGGCAAAGCAACATAGAGTGATCGTCATAGATTTGCCTGGACATGGTAAATCTGAGTCAATAGGATATGTTCATACTATGGAAGAAATGGCGGAGGCTTGTCATACCCTCATGAAAAGTCTTCGTATTCGTAAAGTTTCGTTGGTTGGGCACTCCATGGGCGGCTATGTAGCACTTGCCTTTGCTGAGCAATATCCGGATAAGGTTAGGACGCTAGTATTATATCAAAGTACAGCTAGGGCAGATTCTGAATGGAAAAAGAAGGATAGACAGCGTGCTATTGAACTGATCAAGAAAAACCACCAATCGTTCATTAGGCAATCGATACCAATGTTATTCCGATCAAAAAACAGAAAACGATTAGCAAAGCAAATCAAGGAGTTAAAAAATGAGGCGCTGAAAACGTCAAAACAAGGCGTAATTGCGGCTTTGACGGGTATGAAAGATAGACCAAACCGAGAAGTACTGTTGAAGTTTTCTCCATACCCGGTGCATATAATCGCTTCTGATATGGATCCACGAATACCACTTGAAGAGTCCAAATACCTAGAGAGTATTTCGGAAGATGTGCAACTTCATTTAATAAAAGGTAGTGGTCACATGAGTTATTTGGAAGACCCAGAGTCGACTATTATTCTTCTGAAGAAGTGCTTATAATTACTGCTTTTGAAGGCTAGTTAGTCTGCCGTATAGATTTATAATGAAGGATACTGCGAATGGGATTAGAAAAACATAAATAGCCACAGCATATCGTTGCTCTTGTTTCAACAGAACAATAGGAAAGAGTAATAAAAGGAAACCCGGAATAGCGGCCAAAAGCCAAACAACGGGAGTCCGTCTGAACATGAGCAAGCGCAGCAACTCAAAGGCACCTAATGTCATTACTATCCAAAACAACACTGTGTAAAAGACCTTGATTAGTTTTTGCAAAAGGTTCTGCTTTTCAAAGGGTGGAAAGGGAATGTTATATGAGGCCCCTTGGAAAAAGAAATCAAAAAAACAACGCAGTCTTGCACCAATATAATGGTCAATAATGTGCTCCTTTAAATAGCCTTGCCTGGCTTTGTATAGCATTGCCGTTGCCTTTTCGCCCGCCTTATTGGATGTTGCGCTGTCTTCTAAAGTTACATACCTATAGAACCAATATCGAGCAGTTTCAAGTGAGTCCCGATTAAAGTTTGAACTAAAAGCCACATCAGGAAATAGGTCATTTGGAAGTGGTTTGGAGGGCTCCTGAAAAAATGGATACACATGGCCTTTTGGGTCCCAAGCAATGTATTGTCCTCCAAATATTCTAACAAATTCTTGTAATTGGGGCTTAGGATTGGTTGGGGAGTCGATCGCTGTCCAATGACCGCGCTGTTTCTGAAGCCAAATGAATTCACCATGATTTTGATAATTCCAAGATGCCCAAAGAATGGATACAACTACATAGGGTGCGACCAACAAACTAACTCGAGTTAACCTGTTTTTTAGCTGCAACTCCTTTGATTGCTGGAATATGTAAATGGCCAAGAAGCCAATCATTGGCACGAAATAGGGTTTAAGAAATACCAACCAAGACAAACAGAGGCCTACGATCAGTATTGGTTTAGACCTATATAGATTTTCAGTAAAGAGATATATTATTAATATGCATAGACTAGAGCTTAGACTTTCTGATAAAATGTATATGTCAAAATAACTGGCGTAGGTGCTGAATGTAAACAAGGTGAAAGTGAGAATAAACGCTAGATGTTTCTGATTTGGAATCAATCGGGTGGATATAACTGCCAATAGATAGCAGCTTATCGAGCTAAGGAGTAATTGAATCACAACAATGATTGTGAGGGAAGTTTCCGGGTCAAACAGGAATCTTAAAGGAAGGTAGAGCGGCATGAAACCAGGCATTCTAAGCTGGAAGATGTCACTGCTGATATTGGTAAATAGTGTTCCAGTTTTTACCAAATTCTCGAGTGGTTCGATGTAATTGATTGTGTCACCACCCGAAAAATAGAATTGAAAATCACCTTGAGACTTAAGCATTGCTAAAACCAAAGCCATTGCAACTTTGATTACAAATGCGATCGAAAACCATAGTTTCCAATTATTGATTTCAATTCTATTGGTCGTCCATTTCATCTGGTCTCGCATATTGACTTCGATTTGCAAATCTATCGATGCTTCTAGGACAATGATAGTGGTATATGTAATCTGAGGAATTCGAAAACCGGAAGAAAGTGATGTTTGAAATTGATTAATCTCAGTTATTTGGTTGCAAACGGTCATTTCCAAAGCATATTCAGTGCATGACTTTTGTCCTTACACAAAACACAAGAAGAAATGGAAGCGATACAATCAGACCACCAACAAACAATCGATGTAAACTTGAAAGCAACGAATCCATCATTTATCCAAAGATTTGATGAAACAGCAGAATTTAATAGATATGGAATTATGTCTATTGGCTTTTTGCTGGTTGGAATTGTAGGTGGAGCGACCGCTGGCTTTTTTGCTTTTGACGCTATCTGGAAGCTATCAATAATCGTTGGGTTTTCAATGATATCGGTAACATTTATGCTTGCCCTGGCTCCCATGAAATGGGTTACACGATCCATCGCTCTGGCGTTGTTGGTTGACCTACTTATGGCAGTGGGGTCTATGCTATAAAATCTAAACTATAAAAAAACACGGAGGCAACTCCGTGGTTTTTTTTAAACCCTAATTTGGTTCAGAAAGACTTCCAACCTTGTGCTTTGATCTGAATTTCCTCCCCTTGAGGATACACAATGGCAGCACCAGATGCTTTATCCGTTATATGGCCTATAACGGATACCTGTTTTACTTTAGATATTTTCTCAAAATCTTCTTGACTTATGGTGAAAAGCAATTCATAGTCTTCGCCACCATTCAATGCGCAAACGCTAGGTTCAAGATTGAAGTCTTGACACTGTGTGGCGGTTGCAGCATCAATGGGGATTTTCTCATCATAAATCCTTGCTCCGCATTCACTATGCTTGCAGAGATGAAGAATTTCGGATCCCAAACCGTCAGAAATATCAATCATACTTGTAGGTCGAATACTGTGCTTACGTAACTCTTGAATCACGTCCGTGCGTGGCTCGGGCTTCAAAATTCGCTCTAGGACATAGTCAAATCCCTCTAAGTCAGGTTGTACTTCTGGGTTCTCTTTCCAAACTTCCTTTTCACGCTCCAATATTTGAAGACCAATATAGGCTCCGCCTAAATCCCCACTTACGCAGATCAAGTCATGTTCATTGGCACCACTTCTATACGCGACTTCTGACTTTTCGACCCGACCAATAGCTGTTACACTAATGATTAATCCAGTCAAACTGGACGTGGTGTCTCCACCGACTAAATCGACTTGATATCGTTCACATGCTTGCGTAATCCCGCTGTATAGTTCATCCATGGCTTCGACTGGAAACCTGCTGGAAACAGCGATGGATACAGTAATTTGGGTTGGTGTGCCATTCATCGCACATATGTCACTTAAGTTGACAGAAACGGCCTTATATCCAAGGTGCTTTAATGGAGTATAACTCATGTCAAAATGCACACCCTCAACAAGCATATCAGTAGTAATAAGCTCATAATGGTCACCTCGATCTATTACCGCAGCATCATCACCAACACCTTTGATAGTGGTTGATTGAGTCAATTTCAAATCTTTGGTCAAATGATCTATGAGACCAAATTCTCCTAATTCACTTAATTCTGTTCTATCGCTCATATCAATTATTTATAAAAGTTCATTTCATCCACATATTTCCACACAGGTTCTGTTAAAAGATATCGCACATCTTTTTTGTTCTTGATGGCCCTTCTAATGAAACTTGCAGATATTTTCATCAATGGAGCATCAATGATTTTCACATTCTTATGAGTTGCAAACCCACTTGTAGATTCAGATCGCATCATTAATTCCTTATCCGACTCAACTCGAGGGTAAACGAGAATTTGAAATTGCTCAATGATCTGTTCGTAGTTTTTCCATTTGTGAAGGCCGTTTAAATTATCCTCACCCATGATTAATTGGAAATTAGTGTTCGGATACTTTTCTTGTAAATGAACCAATGTGTGGATGGTATAGGATGGTCTTGGTAAGTCAAACTCAATGTTACAGGCCATCAGCTTGAAATTATCTTCAACAGCAGTTTGCACCAAAGCCAAACGATGATTGTCGGCCAAAATGGAGACTTTGTCCTTGAGTGGATTATGTGGTGAGACCACAAACCAAACTTCATCCAAATCACTGTATTGCAACATGTGATTCGCCAGTATCATGTGTCCAACATGAATAGGATTAAACGTTCCAAAGAAGAGACCAACTGATTTAGACATTATTCTAAAAATCGTGTGACAAGTTTCTTTGCTTCGGTGATCGCAACATCTAGGTCTGCATTGATTAATTCCACATCAAATTCAGATCCCATTGAAAGTTCTTCATTGGCTTTCGCGAGGCGCATTTGAATTTTTTCCTCAGATTCCGTTTGCCTATACCTGAGTCGCTTTTCAAGTGCTTCAACAGAGGGTGGCATCACAAATATGGACAATGCTTTGTCTCCAAACTTTTCTTTTAGTGCCAATCCGCCATAAACATCAACGTCAAAAATAACAGCGAAGCCTTCCTTCCAAATTCGTTCGATTTCGGCTTTGAGTGTACCATAAAATTGATCCGGATAAACTTCTTCCCATTCAAGAAACCCATCCTTGTCAACGGAATCCTTGAATCCGTTAATACCTAAAAAATAGTAATCCTTACCGTGGTTCTCATCACCTCTTGGTGACCTACTGGTAGCAGAAACTGAGAATCGAAGCGGAAATCCAGATTCTAGAAGAGCTTTAACTATAGTCGTTTTGCCTGCCCCAGAGGGTGCTGAAAATATGATGGCTTTGCCTTGTGGGTTCAAACCAATGAGGTTATAGAATATTTAATACTTGTTCTTTAATTTTTTCTAATTCATCCTTCATACCAACGACCAACCGTTGTATGTCGGAATGCTGTGCCTTACTGCCAAGTGTGTTGATTTCTCTGCCCATTTCTTGGCTAATAAAACTTAGTTTTTTTCCTTTCGGACCATCTTCGGATAGTGTTTTTAGAAAAAAATCGCAATGGGCGTTTAATCTCACTTTTTCCTCTGTGATGTCAAGTTTTTCTATGTAAAAGATCAGTTCTTGCTCAAATCGGTCATTATCCAACTTAGATTGACTTTTCAATTCCTCTGCCAAATTTGTGGAAATGCGTTCACGAATTCTTTGGATGCGATCATCCTCCATTGTTTCAATCTCCTTGAGATTTTGAAGTATTGATCGAACGGAATCACCCAACACCTTGACCAACTTCATACCTTCTTGACTCCTGAAGTCTTGACAACTCTGTAAACAGTTTTCAACCGCGGTCTTCAATACCTGGTATTCATCATCCTCTAACTCGACCCCAGCTGGACTCAGCACCTCAGGCATTTTCATAATTAGATTCAAGTAATCTGCAGCATTGTTGGAACTTGGTTCTTTGAACTGTTTTTCTACCTTCTTTAATAGCTCGTAATAACTCGAAATCAAACTTTCGTTTAATTGAGTACCAGATTCGCCAGGAGCTAAGTCACGTTGAATAAAAACGTCAATCTTACCTCTGTTCAAGGTTGTTGCGATTAAATCGCGCAATTCAAACTCTTTTTCTCTAAAAATAGAAGGAATTCGAAGGTTTAAATCAGCTTGCTTACTGTTTAATGTGCGGACCTCTACGGTAAGCAATCGGCCATTATAATTGGCGCTTTGCTTGCCATAACCAGTCATTGAATACGTCATTCTTGTTTACTCGTTTAGTGGGTTTCGTTACTCCTGAAAGCCTACGATTACTGATACACACCCATTCTTTTTGATTTGAGAACCGCTTTCGTCACCTGGAACTACAATACGGATTTTGAGTTGTTGAGTCGATTCAACATCAAATTCGAAAATGTTCGAACCGGTGCCTTCGCTTGTATAAAGCAAATTGTTGCGATAGTTCTTTACCTCGAAAAAAAGAGATTCGTTGATGGACGATTGTGAGCAGATCATCAACTTATACTTCTGGTTTGAATAGAAGGTTTGCATCAATGTAGCCTCCTCGCCTTGAAACATTACCGCCCCATTGTACTGTCCATTACTGCTATAGTCACCAAGCTCACTTAAACACCTTTTCTTCGTAAAAGACTTGCACTGTGCGTTTATATTCTGAATTGAACCCAACAATACTAGAAGCGCAGTCAGCCCAATAAGTGTGATTTTTTGCATCATGGTTGGACAATTTTTGTTCTGAGTTCAGTGGCGATGCTCTTTAGTTCTTGAAACTTTTGAGGCGTCATCTCAATATTGTTTGCTCCACCAATGGTATGTGAACCATCTTCGTTGTTTTTTGTAATAGATTTTTCTCCTTCTTCTATTTCGAGGTTTGAAAAGAAATTGAAAACGGGCGCGAACATCTCTCCAACTTCATTGATCATATAGTCATCATCAAGTTGATTAAACATTTCCTGAAGCTGGCTAGATGCATATTTCTGCTCAGCCATGCGATTCATGACATTTGTTTTTGAATCTGAGTCATCATGTACATTACAACCTATGAACAAGCCTTCGGCCCAACCACCAGCAATTACCATAAGCGCAATTTGATCTCGATTTTCCTCCTTCAATTGGCTGTTTGTCAGCCAATACATATCGGACATAATAGCCATCATTGAATCTCTATTGTCAAGGTTGGCATTTGCGCGCTCAATAGTTTCGGCAGAAAAAGCTTCTTGAATTCCAATTGTCTCTCCGATTCGTTTGCTTGCGGCTAAAAATTTCACTGCATCTCCCTGCTCTCCGTAGACGGTAGAGTATCCTAAGTCAGCACCATAAACACCCAGTGCCATTGCCCGGTTTTGTGTTGATTGGTAAATGTTCGCCTTTTTTGGATCATGTAAAAGATCTTTTCGAAATTGACCATCTGCTTTCCTTAGAATGGCTGATAATTCTAAAGGAGATGGTAAAGAGTAAAAGACTTCCTTGGCACGTTTATACACTTCACTTGTGTCAGTGACAGGGGTAGAGTAATCAGTCTGGCTTTTTGTAGTTGATTCAGACTGTTCTGATCCACAGCTTCCAATAACCAGACAGATCATTATTGATCCGGTAATGTTAATGTACCTCATGTTGATTTATATTCTGCAAAGATAGCGTGAATCAAATGAATGATTAGTGAGCTTCTAACCAATTGTTTCCAGTATTAATATCGACCAACAATGGAACACTTAATTGCACGGCACCTTCCATTTCTTTTCGGATTATAGGAGTGATTTCATCAATTTCATCAACATGTGCATCAAAAACAAGCTCATCGTGAACTTGCAATAGCATTTGACTCTTGAATTTTTGCTCATGAAAAACCTTTGATAAGTTGATCATCGCTACTTTGATAATGTCAGCTGCTGATCCCTGAATGGGGGCATTAATCGCATTTCGCTCCGCACTGCTTCGCACAACATGGTTTTTTGAATTGATATCGGGTAAATAGCGTCTGCGACCCATAATTGTCTCTGCATATCCATTCTTGCGTGCAAGTTCTATGCTTGAGTCCTTATAGCTCAAGATTCCAGGAAATTGCTCGAAATAGTTATCTATAATTTCTTTCGCCTCTGTTCTGGAAATATTAAGGTTTTGCGCCAAACCAAAAGCTCCTTGACCATAGGCGATCCCAAAGTTTACAGCCTTAGCTTTACTACGCATTTCTCGCGACACATCAGATAACTCTACATTGAACACTTTAGCAGCAGTGGCTGTATGAATATCTAACCCGTCCTTAAAGGCTTTAATCATTCCTTCATCCTTACTGATGGCGGCAATGATTCTTAACTCAACTTGAGAATAATCTGCCGCTAGAATGAGGTGCTTGCTGTCTCTTGGTATGAAAGCTTTTCGTATTTCACGACCGCGCTCAGTCCGAATCGGAATGTTTTGAAGGTTGGGATGATTGGAGGATAAACGACCTGTGGCCGCTACGGTTTGCATATAGTTAGTGTGCACCCGTCCCGTTTTGGGATTGACCATATCAGGAAGGCTATCAACATAAGTGCTTTTCAATTTTCTTACAGATCGATAATCTAGAATCAACGGTATGATTTCATGCTTAGCAGCAAGCTTTTCAAGCGTAGCTTCATTCGTTTGATATTGACCAGTCTGTGTCTTTTTAGCATTACTATCAATTTTTAAATGATCGAATAAAACTTCGCCTAATTGCTTTGGTGAATCCAAATTAAAATCAGTGTTGGCTAATGCAAATACTTTGTCTTTCAACCTGATGGCATCTTTATCAAGTTCTTCTGACATTTTGTTGAGCGCAGCTACGTCCAAGTTGATTCCCTGACATTCCATATCTGCCAGCACCCGAACAAGTGGATACTCCATTTCCTTCAAAAGTCGAACCGTATGCTCTTCGGTCAATTTTTTGTCAATTGAAAGTTTGAGTTGCCAGGTAATGTCAGCATCTTCAGCCGCGTATTCAGTGACTTTGTCCAAGGTCACATCTCGCATATTACCTTGGTTTTTACCTTTTGGTCCAATTAAAGACTCGATAGAAACCGGTTTATAACCAAGGTAAAATTGAGCCATGTCATCCATATTGTTTTTGGTTTCTGGATGAAGCAGGAAATGCGCAATCATGGTGTCGTAAAGTGGACCTTCAACTTTGATGTTATACTGCCTTAGAACCTCGATGTCATATTTTAGATTTTGACCAACTTTCTCAATGCTTTCATTTTCAAAAAATAGTTTGAATGCATTTAGAATTTGCTGAGTTTTAATTTCGTCCTTAGGAGTAGGAACATAATATGCCTCACCTTTTTGATAACAAAAGGAGATTCCTACAATTTCTGCTTGGTGGGGGTCAATTCCAGTGGTTTCTGTGTCAAAACAAACCGAGGGTTGATTGATTAAGAGTTGAACCAAATCGGCCAATTCTGATTCCCCTTGCACCATTTTGTATTCATGTGGTGTGTTTTCAATGGTTTTGATATTAGATGAAACTAGCTCAACCTCCACATTATCCTCGCCTCCTCCAAACAAGTCTAGTTGTGATTCGGAAGGAGTCTTTGTTACCGCAATTTCTTCACCTAAAATGTTTTTGGTAAGGGTCCGGAATTCAAGGTCTTCAAAGATGGCTATCAATCTATCCTTATCAGGCTCTTCTCTAATTAGGTCGGACTCGTCAAATTCTATAGGAACGTTCAATTCGATGGTGGCCAATTGTTTTGACATGAAGGCCTGCTCTTTATTTGCTTCGACCTTTTCTTTCATCTTGCCTTTCAATTGATCCAAGTTTTCATACAAACCCTCCATTGACCCGAACTGCTGGATAAACTTGATGGCCGTTTTTTCACCAACACCTGGTATTCCTGGTATATTATCCACAGCATCTCCCATCATTCCCAAGATGTCAATCACCTGTGTTGGGCGTTCAATGCCATATCGTTCGCATACTTCTTTCACTCCAATCACCTCGTGATCACCACCTTTTCTTCCGGGTTTATACATGTAAATTCCATCTTCAATCAGCTGACCAAAGTCCTTGTCAGGAGTCATCATATAGACGGTGTAGCCCGCCTTTTTTCCTTTTTTAGCGAGGGTGCCAATGGTGTCATCCGCTTCGAAGCCAGCCACTTCAAGTGTTGGTATGCGCATGGCCTTGATGATTTCGCGTATATAAGGAACAGACTTTTTAATATCCTCTGGTGTTTCATCCCGATTTGCCTTGTAGGCTTGGAATTGCTCCTTTCTGAAATTATCACCTGGCGGATCAAAAACAACGGCAATATGTGTTGGGTTTTCTTTTTGCAATAGACTCCAGAGCGTGTTCGTAAATCCGAACATGGCTGAAGTATTTAAGCCCTTACTATTTATTCTTGGGTTAGAAATGAAAGAGTAATACGCTCGGAAAATGATCGCATAAGCGTCAATTAAAAAAAGTCTTTTGTCTTCTGCCATAAGGTCAAGTTAATGGCCGAAAAATAGGGGATAGGATTTAGTCGAAGAAAGATATTCTTGGTTGATTGGCTTAAGTAATGAACCGTTTGCAATTATTCAGGTTTACATTTAGGAGGAGAGATTAGATTTGAATGACATGAATATATATAGAAACATATTTGCGAAAAAGCTAAAATGGAAAACTAGAAGGTTTGCTTTACCCATTGCATGGGTCTTGGTTACCGGTATTTCAGCTTGTCAGAAGAAAGACATTGATGCCGATGCTTTGGCCGAATTTGAGGATAGTAGTACTATGCCGAATTTGAAATACACGGATAATGGTGATCTTTCGATATGATATTTGGAAGTGACGACTGCGAGCACAGCAAAGCCTACAGTCATTTTTGTTCATGGTGCACCCGGTGGCTCAGACAATTATTATGACTATCTGAAGGACCCATCTTTTGCAGATTCATTCAATTTAATCACTATTGATCGCCTTGGATATGGAGGCTCTGGTAGGGGTAATGCTGAACCAAGTATTCAAAAACAGGCAGAATCACTCTATCCGATTATTAATGAACTATTGTTGGATAGCCAGCCGATTATACTTGTTGGTCACTCCTATGGAGGTCCGATTATCGCCAAGATTGCCATGGATCGACCAGACGACATACATGGATTGTTATTTCTAGCACCTGCAATTGATCCTAAACATGAAAAGTTTGAATGGGCAGGTAAACTAGGTTGTTCGGTTCCAACTAAATGGATAACGCCAAAGGACATGGAGACTGCTGCAGTTGAGAAAACAAATCACGCAGCTGAACTTGAAAAACTCCTAGATCAATGGAAAAACATCCAGGCCAAAGTGACATATGTACATGGTGACAGCGATGGTATTGTGCCATTTGAGAATTTCGCGTTTGCTGAAGAAAAACTAGCACATGTGATCCCAAACATGGTTACCATGTACGGAGGAAATCACTTTATTCCATTTCAACTACAGGAGAAAGTTAAAGACTGGATTCGCGGTTTGGCGAAGTAGTTACTCGCTATAGATAACCTGCAAGACTACCTCACCCACTACTTTCAAGGTTGGTTTCGCGATAACATCCATGTTGTCATCATGGGTATGATGAAATACACCAAAGTCGTTCCTTCCCATTTCGTAATGGATAATGTCAATAGTCGGAATCCGAGCAATTTCATTGAGGTAGCGATGATCGTCTGTGATCTCGTTTCCCTTAAAAGGTTTAAAGTAATTTGTATGCCCCATTGCTGCTGCGATATTCCACACATGATTGACCACCTGTGGCGCGTAGTACATAGATATTCCCTCCTTTGGAAAAACGGCATTTCCAGCACCTACCATATCCAATAAGATTCCATACTCGGCTTTATAACCGGGGATGGGTAAATTCTTAGACCAATATTGAGAGCCTAAGCACCATGAATTACTTGAATTGCCTACCATCGAACCTTCCGGTTTTCCATAATCTTCAGCATCGAAGAATACTATATCTACCCCCACATTTGGTGGTAGCTCTGTTGAACCTAATACACGAGCAATTTCTAACAAAACCCCAACGCCACTCGCACCATCATTTGCGCCATCAATTGGTTTTCTCAGGTCTTTTGAATCTCGGTCGGCATAGGGTCTGGTGTCCCAATGAGCACATAGAAGAATCCTCTTTTCATTTTCGGGCAGGTATTGCCCCATAATGTTGAATATTTCCAAATTTTGTCCGTTGTATGCAACAGCGGAAGCTTCTTGGACATTCGTTTTTAGGCCATACGAGTCAAGTTTACCCTCTAACCATTTTGCGCAAGCAACATGGTTATCAGTGTTTGGAACCCTGGGACCAAAATCAACTTGTTTTTTGATATAGCTGTATGCAGAGTCAGCAGAGAAATCAGGAATTGATTTAAGAACCAGTTGGGGTTTGGGTGCAACTTGTTCGTTTGTTGGGCCAATTTTCTGATCATCCTCGCATCCACTTAAAGATAGAGTGATAAGGATAAATAGGACAAGGTACTTACTTATTGAGCTTCCCATGTAACACCTTCTTTGCCGTCTTTTACGACTATTTTCAACGAGTTTAACTGATCTCTAATGGCATCTGATGTCGACCAATCCTTGCTTTGCCTTGCCCGTGTCCGCATCTCAATAATCAAATCCATAAGTCCATTCACCAGATCTTGATTACCGTCTTCATCAGCAGGTTTTAAGCCGAGAACATCAAAAACAAAATGGTTCACAAGCACCTTGATTTGATTGACAGCATCCTGTGTCACCTTGATTCTTCTGTCAGCTGCCGAATTAATGGTTTTCACTAAGTCAAATAGATGACCTATCAGAATGGGGCTATTAAAATCATCATTCATAGCCTGATAAAAAGACTTTGAATAGGATTCAACATCAACTTCATTTTCTTCTGAAATAGGTAAAGTGTCGATTTGCTTTATTGCAGCCATCAATCGATAAAAACCTTTTTCAGAAGCTTCTAGCGCGGCATTCGAAAAATCTAAAGTACTTCTATAGTGTGCCTGCAACATAAAGAATCGTACCACCATTGGGTGGAAATCTTTATTTAAAAGCGGATGATCTCCGGTAAAAAGCTCTTCGGGTAGTATTGAATTTCCGAGTGACTTCGACATTTTCTTTCCTTCAAACGTGAGCATGTTGCCATGTAGCCAGTACTTGACCGCGTGTTGTCCATTTGCAGCTTTGTTTTGGGCGATTTCACACTCATGGTGCGGAAATTTAAGATCCATTCCTCCGCCATGTATGTCAAAAGTCTCACCCAAGTATTTTGTGCTCATGACTGAACACTCAAGGTGCCAACCAGGAAAACCTATACCCCAAGGAGAGTTCCATCTCATTATGTGTGCAGGAGAAGCTTTTTTCCATAACGCAAAATCTAGAGGGTTTCTCTTTTCTTCTTGTGCATCTAAGTCTCTTGTGCCACTAAGGAGTTCATCTATTTTTCTGCCACTGAGCTCACCGTAATTGTTACTTTCTGAATACTTAATCACATCAAAATAGACAGAACCGTTCACTTCGTAAGCAAGTCCTTTTTCAATAATGTTTTTGATTATTTCTATCTGCTCAACAATGTGGCCGGTAGCAGTTGGCTCTATATCAGGTGGTAAGGTGTTGAAGATAGCCATCTTTTCATGAAAGTCTAGCGAATAGGTCTGCACAATTTGCATTGGCTCCAAAGATTCTAATCGAGCCTTTTTGCTGATTTTATCCTCCCCCTCATCAGAATCATTTTCGAGGTGGCCAGCATCTGTAATATTTCGAACATAACGCACCTTGTAGTCTAAATGTCGGAGGTATCGATTTACGAGGTCAAAGGAGATGAAGGTTCTGCAGTTTCCTAGATGAACATGGCTGTAGACAGTAGGTCCGCACACGTATAGGCCAACGAACGGAGGGTTTATTGGTTCGAACTTTTCTTTTTGACTCGAAAGTGTATTGTATAAATGCAATGAATCCATGATACTTCTAGTAAGAAGCGCAAAGATAGTATCGTGAGGTTGCAGTCGAGGGCAGATTCAGCCTATTGCATGTTTTTATCAATGACACCATCACCAATGTATTTACCCTTTTGATACATTTCAATATTGGTGAGGATTCCGTTATCATCGTATCGATAGACTTTTCCGTTATAAAGTCGTCCATCTTTAAAAAGACCTTTTTGAAAAATCTGTCGGTCCTTGTTGTACAGGGTGTGTTCGCCATTTCCATCGAACAATTCAGTATTTGGTTTGGCAACAGAACTTGTGACTTTAACCGTAGTCTTTACTTTATTCGAAGCATCTTTAACTGGTTCGGGCTCAGATTTTACGGCTGCCTGTGGAGTGGCTGGTTCTTTGAAAGTTGACTTAGAAGCATCCATTTGACCACCATTAAATACTCGGATAGATTTTACGCTTCCGTCCGCAAAATATTCTTTGATTTCACCATCTTCCTTTCCACCTGCCCAACTTCCCTCTATCGTTACTTGACCATTTTCATGGTAATAGACCTGTTTTCCGTCTCGTTTTCCAGATTCATTAAATGTGAAATTCTGAGACACTTGACCATTTTCATAGTATCGTTTGAAATTTCCGGTCTGTTTATTTAACGCCCAATTTCCTTGTTCTTCAATCTGACCATTTTCATAGTATGTCTTATAAGGACCCTTTGGGCGACCACTAACATGTGTGATTTCGGATTTGATTTGGCCGCTTGGGTAATAGGTCTTCCAAATCCCAACCTTTCTACCATTTTCATAGCTACCTTCCTCCACCTTAGCGCTTGGCGCATATCCAGGTTTAGGAGAGTCAGCACCTTTAATAACCCAGGGGCCCGTCTTTCGACCATCAGGATTTGTTGCGTTTTGGGCTAACGCAAAGGAAGAGACGAATAATAATAATAATAGAACTGTGAATTTCATTTATAAATGCCTTTCGAAGGGAGCGCAAGATAGATTTATTTCATTGAACGACCTTACGAAACTAGTTAAGGAATAATTCAAATGATCATACGTTGATTCATCCTTTTAGGTTTTCTATCATATCAACAACCATTCTACGAAGGTCAAACTCATGTTTCCAGTTCCAATGATCCCTTGCTTCCTGGTCATTGATAGAGGCAGGCCAATTATTAGCTATTGCCTGTCTGAAGTCAGGTTCGTATTGAATTTCAAAATCAGAAATGTGTTTTTTAATCTCGTGAGCAATTTCTGCAGGATTAAAACTCATTGCGCTGATGTTATAACTTGATCTGATTTTAATTGTGTCACTTGGCGCTTGCATTATGTCAATTGTAGCTTTGATTGCATCGCTCATGTACATCATAGGCAAGGCGGTGTCGGCACTCAGAAAACAATTATATGAGTTGTTTTTTAATGCTTCATGAAAGATTTCAACTGCATAATCGGTTGTCCCACCTCCTGGAAGTGATTTCCAACCGATTAGGCCTGGATACCTTATGCTTCTCACATCCACACCATATCTGTCATGGTAATATTGACACCAACGTTCGCCTGCAAATTTTGAAATGCCATAAACCGTAGTTGGCTCAATAATCGTGTATTGTGGGGTGTCGAAACGTGGAGTTGTAGGTCCAAATACCGCAATGGAACTTGGCCAAAATATTTTTTTGAGCAATCCTTCCTTTGCTAAGTCGAGAATGCTGAACAGACCATCCATATTGAGTTTCCAACCAAATTCGGGGTTCTTTTCGGCAGTGGCAGATAGCAATGCTGCCAGATGATATACTTCAGAAATATTGTTGTCAATTACGACTTGTTTAACTGCTGCTCTATCTAAGACATCTAATTTGATATAATCCACCGAAAAATCGGCTTGATCACGAATGTCAGAGGCAATCACGCGTTCAGGACCAAAGCGATCAGCTAGGGTGTCTACCAATTCGGTCCCAACTTGACCACAGGCTCCAATTACAAGGATTTTAGAATGCTTCATGAATTAAATTTCTATTTGCGAAACAAGTGAAAATAGGGTTGTTGAATTAGGCCTCGTCAAAATTGACGACTACATTTTTTGTCTTAGGGTGACTTTGGCAAGTCAGAACAAAACCTCGTTCGAGTTCATCTGGTTCAAGGCTGTAATTCACGTCCATTTCCACTTCGCCTTCATCAATTTTCGCTCTACAAGTTGCGCAAACTCCACCCTTACACGCATATGGAAGGTCTGCTCCGTTTGCCAGGGCTGCATCAAGAATGTTTGTCTGTGAAGATTTCATGTCAAACTCCATACTAAGCCCATCCAAAATAATCTTGATATGAGCTTGAATAGATGGCCCGTCCTGTTTTTTGGTGGCAGCTCCTTTTCGTTCGGCTAGTTGCTGCGGTGATGCAAATAATTCAAGATGAATTTGTTTTCTGTCTAAACCCATTTGTTGAAGTGAATTGCTGACAGCTTCAATCATGGGCGCAGGACCGCAAATGAACACTTCATCTGTAGTTTCAATGTCTAAAAAATGCTTAAAAAAGGTCTCGCACTTTTCACCATCAATATGACCTTGTAAAAAAGGGAATTCGCTTGCTTCTCTGCTTAATACATGAAACACCCGAAGTCTGCTCATGTATTCATTTTTAAGATCCTCTAACTCTTCTCTGAAAATAATGCTGCTGGTGGTTTTGTTTCCATAGATCAATGTAAACTCACTTTTGGGCTCTACGGCTAAAACAGTTTTAATGTGCGCCATAATTGGAGTTATACCACTACCCGCGGCAAAAGCAACATATGATTTGCTATTTGCTGAATCCAATTTGGTGAAAAATCTTCCCAACGGAGTCATAACCTCAAGTATGTCATCCACCTTGAGATTTTGGTTTGCGTAAGTTGAAAAAAGACCGCCATCAACTTTTTTGATTGCAACTCTCAAATCATTATCGAGAGGACTTGTACAGATTGAATAACTCCTTCGAATCTCCTCCCCATTCAATTCTTTTTTAAATGTAAGGTATTGACCTTGTGTGAATTTGTAAGAGTCATTCAGGTCTGTTGGTACTTCAAAAGCAACCGAAACAGTATCTTCAGTTTCTTGTCTTACGTCACAAACGCGGAGCGGGTGAAATTTAGGCATTCGAAAAAATTAGGTTGTCAAATTTAGTATTAGAAGGATATAACAATGTAGCGAACATAATGAACTTCCAAGTTGTTTAGTCACTGATTTTAATCAGAACTAACCACCACAAGCACATTGGTAATTATATTCGCAAATACACCTAAAGGCTATGGCTGAAAAAAACTTAGAGCAGATCTTCCAAGAAAAGGTCGACAATGAAATCAAAATTGAACCGAAGGATTGGATGCCCGAGTCATATCGGAAAACATTGATTCGTCAAATTTCACAACACGCACACAGTGAGGTAGTAGGAATGCTTCCTGAGGCGAACTGGATTACTCGAGCGCCCAGCTTAACCCGAAAGGTAGCTCTTTTAGCTAAAGTGCAAGATGAAGCAGGTCATGGTTTGTATCTATACAGCGCTTGCGAAACTTTAGGGGTGGAAAGAGATGATACAATTGATGATTTGCATTCAGGCAAGGCTAAATATTCATCCATTTTCAATTATCCTACACTCACTTGGGCTGACATAGGAGCCATTGGCTGGTTGGTAGATGGTGCAGCTATTATGAATCAAGTGCCTCTTTGTCGGTGTTCTTTTGGACCATACAGCCGTGCTATGATTCGCGTTTGTAAAGAAGAAAGTTTTCATCAAAGACAGGGATATAGCATTATGCTGAAAATGGCAAACGGCACGCCAGAACAGAAGAGAATGGCTCAGGATGCGATTAATCGATGGTGGTGGCCCGCGTTAATGATGTTTGGACCAAATGATGCCGAATCTGAACATTCGGCTCAAAGCATGAAATGGAAAATCAAGCGGTTTAGTAATGATGAATTGCGTCAACGGTTTCTCGACATGACTGTACCACAATGTCATTTATTGGGATGTGAAGTGCCTGATCCCGATTTGAAATTCAACGAAGAATCTGGACATTGGGAAATGGGTCCGATTGACTGGGACGAATTCTGGAATGTTGTCAAGGGCAATGGGAAATGCAATAGGCAAAGACTTCGTGACCGAAAAGGTGCATACGATGATGGTGCTTGGGTGCGTGAGGCAGCTTTGGTGTATGCCGACAAAAAGAAATCAAGAAAATCTGAAATGGCCGCGGCCTAACATTTAAATCTACCACTATGTCTAATAAAAAGAATTGGCCTCTATGGGAGGTGTTTGTGCGAAGCAAGGCAGGGTTGAGCCACCGACACTCTGGAAGTCTGCATGCTGCGGACGCAGAAATGGCTTTGGAGATGGCACGTGATGTCTATACCAGACGAAGTGAAGGAATAAGTATTTGGGTAGTAGAGTCAAATAACATTCTTGCTTCGGATCCTGATGCAAAGGATGCGCTTTTCGATCCTGCAAACGACAAAATATATCGTCATCCAACGTTCTACGAGTTACCGGATGAGGTAAAGTATATGTGATCAAGGAGGCCCTATTTCGATAGGGCTTTTTTGTAGGTATTAATTGCCCTCTCCCGAGCCATTTTGTGCTCGACTATTGGTTTTGGGTAGGAAGGAGAATTCAGTTCATGCACCCATTTTCGAACATATTTTAGCTCAGGATCAAATCTCTCAGTTTGCAGGTATGGGTTAAAAACTCTGAAATACGGTGCCGCATCCACACCAGAACTGGCGGCCCATTGCCAACCACCATTGTTTGAAGCTAAGTCAAAGTCAATGAGTTTTTGAGCGAAATATGCCTCTCCCCATCTCCAGTCAATTAACAAATGCTTAGTCAAGAAGCTCGAAACGATCATGCGCACTCTATTATGCATAAATCCAGTTTGGTTTAATTCACGCATTCCAGCATCTACAATTGGATAACCTGTTTTGCCTTCACACCACGCTTCAAAGTGTGATTCATCATTTAGCCAAGGGATGAAATCGTAAGCAGGCTTAAAACTGCTATTAGCCACATGCGGAAAATGCCATAAAATGGATTGGTAAAAGTCTCTCCAAATTAATTCATTAAGCCATTTTTCATTAAGATTTATACCGACTTGAGCCAATTGTCTAATGCTGACAGTGCCAAATCGTAAATGAACACTCAACCCAGAAGTTCCTCTCAATGAAGGGATGTCACGCCTTTCATGGTATTTAGCTATAATAGCCTTGTCAACAGACTTGTCGTTCCAATCATCAGCGTGTTTTTTGAAACCCATTGATTCGAGGCCAAGCAGCGGTGATGCATCTGTGTGGCGCAAGTGATTGAAATACGATTCAGTAGGGTAGGGCTTCAAATAGAAATCGTTCAGTTTAGCTTTCCATTTCTTTGAATAAGGAGTAAAAACAGTGTATGGCTTGCCATCATCCTTTATTACTTCTTCCTTCTCAAAAATTACATGGTCCTTGAAAGCGCGAAACTTGAGGTTGTGACTTTGAAACAGATCATAAACCTTTTTATCTCTTTCACGAGCGTATGGCTCATAGTCCTTGTTGGCAAAAAGGCCGGTGATCGAGTACTCTTTCAGCAGTGACTGAAATACACCTATCGGAGAGCCGTAAAATACCCACAAGTCTGAACCTTTAGATTGCAATTCTCGCTTGAGGCGCTCAATTTGAGCATAGATAAAGCTTACCCTGCGGTCTTCTTTATCTTCTAGATCATCAAGAATGTTTCTATCGAAAATGAAGATGGGTTGTACGTTTTTTCCCTCTTTTAACGCGTGGTATAAACCTGTATTATCTTCTAAGCGAAGATCGCGTCTGAACCAAAAAAAATCTATTTCGTTCATGGGCGAGCGAAAGATTTTTTCTTTAAAAATGAGAACCTATGATAATTATACAAACCGCTGGTAGCGACTAGATGCTCATCTGCGACCTTTATAGATCCGTCAACTTCGATAATTGCATCGTTTAATATGACTTCTTTGACTTGACCGACAATCAATCTAGTACCATTCACCACCAAATGTTCTTCTTGAAATTCCATCAGCATTTTGATCGGACTTTCCTTCACAAATGGGGCATTGTTTTGAGCGTCAAATTGGGGAGTAAGACCGGTGGCCATAAATTCGCTCACATCACTTTCATATTTGGCAGACGTTTGATGCGCAGCGTCAAACATAGATTCTGAAATGTGATTGAGTGTGTAATACTTCTGGGTCAGAATATTTTCATAGGTATCTCGAGGAACGGTTGTCGGTCTCAGAATAAACCCTAGCAAAGGGGGATTCGCACCTAGATGCACCAAAGAATTGAAAATAGCCAAGTTGTGCTGACCTTGAAGGTTAGTTGTTCCAACAAGAACGGAGGATCTTACTCCGCTTAATGTGTTGAAGAAGTTTGCCCAGTACCGATCCTTGCGCTCAGCCCAGTCTATTTCAGTAAAAACTGCCATAGCTAGCGCACCCTGCTCATTCCGCCATCAATTCCAATTACCTGACCCGTGATCCAGCCTCCGTTTTCAGAAACCAAATGCACAGCCATCGAGGCAATTTCTTTCGCATTACCAACTCGCTTCAGTGGATGCCTTTCTTCACTTGCCTCGCGCTTTTTGTCGTTTGAAAGTAAGGCCCCAGCAAGAGGTGTGTCGGTTAGGCTGGGTGCAATGGCATTCACTCTGATGTGCGGAGCTAACTCGGAAGCCAATGACCTAGTGAGACCTTCAATTGCTCCTTTTGAAGCCGCAACCGAGGCATGAAAAGCCATTCCTTGCTGCACGGCAACTGTACTAAAAAGAACCACGGAACCCTTACCTTTCTTCAATGCTGGCAAACAGGATTGAATGCATTTGATGGCTCCGTAAACGTTTAGTTCGAAGTCGTTTTTAAAGTCTTCCCCGGTTAATCGATGAAATGGCCTCAGGTTGATACTACCTGGACAATAGATTAAGCCGTTGAGTTCGTCAAAATCTTCTAGAGATGAGACATCCTCTAGAACATCTAGATCAATAAACTCAAGCGGCAAATGACTGATGGAATTGTTGGATCGGGCTGCTACAATTACCTCATTTCCGCTTTCCAGCAACTGCTCGGCACAGGCTTTCCCGATTCCCTTACTACCGCCAATGACTAAAACTTTCATTGTGGCTTAGGCGTTAAGATTGATATATGTCAAGAACTCTTTTCGAGTTGTCTCATTTTTGAATTTACCGTGATAGCTTGCCGTAACAGTGCTACTGGCTGTGTCTTGAATTCCACGTGATTTCACACAAAGGTGCTCGGCATCAATGATTACCGCAACATCTTCAGTTTTCAAAACCTCTATCAAGGCTCGAGCAATTTGCTCATTTAGTCTTTCTTGTACCTGAGGACGCTTTGAATAATACTCTACTAACCGATTAATCTTGCTTAATCCAATTACATTTCCATTGCTAATATATGCTACGTGTGCTTTTCCAATAATCGGCACAAAGTGGTGTTCGCAATAACTATAAACAGTAATATCTCGTTCCACGAGCATCTCCTTGTATTTATAGCCATTCTTGAAGAGTTTAATAGCAGGTTTGTTATCTGCATCTAAGCCTTTGAAGACTTCGTTCACATACATCTTAGCAACGCGCAGAGGTGTCTCTTGCAAACTATCATCGTTCAAATCCATTCCAAGCGTCTCCATGATACTTTTAAAATGCGATCGGATTTTTTCAATTTTTTCCTCTTTTGAAAGAGGGTTTACATCATCTCTCATAGGAGTTGAAAGCCCATTCCAATAATGTTCGTAATCCAAAGCTTCTAGCAATTCGTCAGTTACCGCTGTATTCGACATAATTTCTTTCCGTTTCATATAAGGTGACCACCAACTGGTGTTTATTGTCAATTCTTTTCCTCAGTCTATTCCAGATCACAACTACCATATTTTCCGCTGTTGGGTTCAAATCCATGAATTCTGGAACATCTAAATTCAAATTCTTATGATCATATCGATCTTCTATTTCCTCGCGCATGAATTGCTTGAGATCTTTCATATCCATGACATAACCTGACTCTTGGTCGATCTCGCCTATCACATGCGCAATGACTTCATAGTTATGACCATGTCCGTTTGGATTATTGCATTTGCCAAATACACGCTGATTTTGCTCCACTGACCAATCGAGATTGTTCAATCTATGGGCTGCGTTGAAATGTGCCTTGCGTGATACTCTTACCTTCATTACGCTTTCAATGCTATTTTCTGAGCTTCTAATCCTTGGAGTGCAATCTTGAACCACTCAGTATATTGTTCTGGCGAGTGATTAATTTCATGATTCAAATCTTGTATGGAGATATACTTCCAATCCAAGACTTCTTTAGGGTTAGGATTTAATTCATCATTAAATCTCCCAAAGAACACATGGTCAAATTCATGTTCGGTTAAGCCCTTGTCCAATTTGGCTTTGTAGATAAATGAATAAACTTCATTAATTTGACATTGGATTCGAAGCTCTTCGTACAATCGCCTCTCTGCTGCGGATTTCGTGTTTTCACCAGGTCGTGGATGACTGCAGCAGGCGTTGGTCCATAACCCCCCAGAATGATATTTCTCTAATGCACGCTGATGAATCAACATTTCACCTCTTTCATTGAATAGAAAGACCGAAAATGCACGATGAAGTTTTGACTCTTCGTGTGCTTTCATTTTTTCCATGGAACCGATTTCCATATCCTTTTCATCTACCAGTATTACTTCTTCGATCATCAATTTCTATGTGTTTGAAATTTGAAAATCTGTAGGATTGGCATCCAAGTAGGCTAACAAATGATTCATCCATTCAACCTTTACTATTGCGTTTTCAATGCTGTGTTTTATGATTTTGAAGTCGGTAACTAGATCATCGTTGTAATCTAGAAAATCTGGGGTGTTGAGTTGAATCATGAACCGAACATAGCGAATCTCAGGATTGGTGGGGTTCGAGTTTACTGCCCGCTCGATCAACTCTTTACCATCCTTGAAATAGCTGTATTTCGAATACGGGTTTGAAACAATTTCGGCCATCAAGGTTTTGGCTGCCCCCAAATAGGCTAATTGAGCCGATTCCTTGGACTTGATTTCGTCCAGAAAATTGTGAAATTCTGTGCGCTTAGACTCATCTTTTGAAGCTTCAAAAAATGAGCTGCACAGTGGCTTTTTTTCAAAATCCGATGCCTTGAGAGAGAAGCAATTGAAAATGACACTCAATATTAGAAAGGAACGGATCATAGTAAATTCAAACTATGCTTGATGTAACTTTCTAAGAATATACCGTATTTCTGTGGGTCTGGAATGCGAATTCTTTCCTCCAAAATGCGCGCGGCATGTGTTCTTTGAATTTTTTTGAATAGCTGGTAGAAATAGATATATGCCATATAAACTCCGAATCGCGAAGACTTCGGTAATTCTAAAATTCCGGCATATCCTTCTGCAAAATCAATCGCAATTTCTTCCTCAATTTTCTTTTTCTGCTCATCATCGAAGTTGTCCATATCTGCGCTTGGAAAATAAGACCTTCCCATGCCTTCAAAATCTGCCTTTAGGTCGCGTAAGAAGTTGATTTTTTGGAAAGCAGCACCTAGTCTCATGGCTGCATATTGAAGCCTTTGGTACTCAGATTCATTGCCATGAACAAACACTTTTAGGCACATTAAACCAACGACTTCTGCTGAACCTAGAATGTACTTTTCATAGCCCTGTTGGTTATATTCTGATTTATTTAAGTCCATTTCCATACTTTCTAAAAAAGTATCGATCAATTCATGATCGATTTTGAACTCGCGCACCACGTGTTGAAAGCTGTTCAAGATTGGATTTAAGGAAATGCCATCTTCAATTGCTTCATAGGTGTCTCTCTTGAACTTTTTAAGTAATCTCTGCTTATCGTAGTCATGAAAAGTATCTACTATCTCATCGGCAAATCTTACAAACCCGTAGATCCCATAAATAGCGTCTTGGATGGAAGCGCCAAGAAATCGAGTCCCAAGTGAAAATGAAGTGCTGTAGGCACGCGTTGTTAGCTTGCTTGTTTTAAAGGATGTCTCATCAAATAATGCTTTCATAAGCCTTATGATTTTATTGATTTAAGAATTTGGTCAGCTACGACTTGTCCACTGATCAAGGAAGGCGGCATGCCCGGTCCAGGAGTGGTTAGTTGACCTGTGTAATAAAGATTTTTGATTTTTTTGTGCTGAAGTCTTGGCTTTAGAAAAGCCGTCTGCTTCAATGTATTGGCAAGACCATAAGCATTACCTTTAAATGAATTGTAATCGGACTTAAATTCAGATACCGAGTAACTTTTTTGATAACTAATGGCTTCGGAAAATGAGCTTCCTGTATGACGTTCGATTCTATCAATCACCATTTTGAAATAATCGTCACGTTTTTTCTGATCATCGCCTTCCAAACCTGGTGCAATTGGGATCAAGATGAATAAGTTTTCCTTACCCATAGGAGCGACTGTGTTATCCGTTTTGGAGGGGCAACACACATAAAACAGTGGGTTTTTTGGCCATTTACTGGTTTTATATATCTCTATGGCATGCTCATCGAAGGGCGTGTCAAAAAACAGGTTGTGATGCTTTAGACCTTCCACCCGTTTATCTACTCCAACATAATAAAGGAGGCACGATGGGGCCATAGTGCGTCCCTCCCAATACCTTTCACTGTATTGTCTGTCCGCTTTATCTAGCAAGTGCGTTTCTATATGATGGTAATCTGCTCCACCAACAACAAAATCACTCTTTATTTCGTGTCCGCCAGCTTCAACGATCATAGTACCGTTCATGGAAATCCGTTCAACGGGTTGATTATACTTGAATTTTACGCCAACTTCTTCCGCCAGCTTGACCATTCCTTCCACAATCTTGTTCATGCCACCCATAGGATACCATGTTCCCAGCTTTAAGTCTGCATAATTCATCAGACTGTAGAGAGCCGGAGTCTCTTTTGGCATTGCACCCAAGAATAGAACTGGAAATTCAATAATACTTAGGAGTTGCGGATTTGAAAAGTACTTACGAGCGAAATCGTGAAAATTCTTTAGGAGATCAAGTTCTGCCAGACCTTTAAGCACCTTCCATTGTGCGAATTCGAATAGACTCAGACCTGGTTTGTAAACAAGATCGTTGATGCCCGCATCGTATTTGATGGCTGCATCCTTCAAGAAATCCTCAAGGCGTTGGCCCGCTCCCTTTTCTTTGCTTTCAAATAGTTCTTTGAGCGAGACAAAATCAGCGGGAATATCAATCCGCTCTTCAGGAAAGAATACACGATATGACGGATCAAGCCTGATCAAATTATAATAATCCGATGTTGTTTTGTTGAATCTTTGGAAATATTTATCAAACACATCTGGCATCCAATACCAGCTTGGACCCATATCGAATGTAAATCCTTGCTCTTCGAATTTCCGGGCTCGTCCTCCTGGAGTACCGTTTTTCTCGATTATCGTTACCTCCACACCATTCGCAGCTAGTGATGTCGCTGCGGCAAGTGAAGAAAATCCAGATCCAATTATTGTGGTGGTGGTGGGTTTCAATTTAATTTGGGTTGTAATCGGATAGTGTTTCCATTAATTTTTGTCTCGCTAAGAAAATTCTGCTTTTGACGGTTCCGATTGGAAGATTTAAATAGTCCGCAATCTCTTTGTACTTATATCCTTCCGTATGCATTGAGAAAGGGATTTTGTACTCTTCTTGTAATGCATTTACCTCCTTAAGAATTTCCTTTGCGTTATAGATAGCACTTGGGTTTCGATCGTTTTGGTCTTTCGCATTATTAAGGTAATACAAATCCTCGGATTGATCAATAATTGTGCGAGATTTAACTTGACGTCTGTAGTTATTGATAAACGTATTCTTCATGATTGTGTAAAGCCAAGCCTTCAGGTTCGTTGCCTCTCGAAACTTGTCCTTATATGCGATCGCCTTCATATAGGTGTCTTGCATTAAATCCTTTGCGTCTTCTCTATCAGATGTTAAGCTGTAAGCGAAATATTCTAATCCTTTCTTGTGGGTCAAAATATGATTGTTGAATTCGAGTGTTGACATTTGTTTAATGTTTTGATTAAAAACTTAGACAAATTTAATGATCTAATCTTTACACCAAATAAAAACGTTTAATAAAATGTGAAAAAAGTTAAACAAAATGTTTCCGAAGGCTAAAGAAACCTATCTAGGTCTTGCATTCCGTGTAAAAATGAGACTCGCTCAAATGATAATTTTTCGATCTCTGGGCTTTTTCTGGTCGCAATCAGAACTTTTGCGGTTCCAGAAAAGTCATGTATTTGCTTCACTATGTGATTGGCATCATTCAAAATGACTGGGTCAACCATGAATGTCAAAATGTAGTTCGGCTTCACAGTCAGAACTGCCGTGGCTATATCTGGAAGAGGCAAATTTTGACCTAAGTAGTACACTTGTTTGCCCGCATTTTTTAGAATGTAGTGAGTTAGGAGAAGTCCAACTTCGTGATTTTCTCCTTCAGGCAGGAGTAGTAGGAATTTATCGCCAGACTGGTTTTCTTCGAGTCTATCAATTGCTGAAATAATCTTTTGACGAATTAAACTCGTTACAAAATGCTCTTGAGCTGGATTTATTTGACCAATCATCCATAGAATTCCAACTTTTTCTAGGAATGGATAAATGAGATCCGATATGGTTTTTTGAAATCCAATATTTCGAATCGAGTTTTCATATATACGATGAAACTTCAGCGCATCCATGTCGATCATGGCGGTAATTAGATCATTGGCATCGAGATCCAATTGAATGGAATTATCATGAATCAATGTTTGTTCATACACCTGTTTGACTTGCTCCAAAAACTCTTCATCAGACCACTTACTAATCTTAGATATTTTGTAGCCATTTTTCGAAAGCAACGATACATTCAATAAATACTTGAGCTGTTCGTCATCATAATATCGAATGTTGGTATCCGTTCTGTTAGGTTCAATTAACCCATAGCGTTGCTCCCAAATCCGTATCGTATGCGCCTTTATACCAGATAATTGTTCTAAGTCTTTGATTGAATATTGTCCCATAGCTTGTGTTTAACACCGAAAGTTCCGAATGGTTTAAGTGACGAGGCTCTTTGACTTGAATTATATTCGAACGTAATTAATGTTTTAGTGCAATCAATTTTAGACCAAAATAAATTAGCCGAGGCAATTAAACGTTTACCTCATAAACCCGGTGTTTATCAATACTTTGACTCGAGTGACAAAATCATATATGTTGGAAAGGCAAAAGACTTAAAAAAAAGGGTTTCGTCCTATTTCAATAGAGATAAACACGAAAGCGGTAAAACGGCCCTACTTGTTCGTTCCATTTTTAAGATTAGTCACATCGTAGTAGGAAATGAATATGAGGCACTGCTGCTCGAAAATTCAATGATCAAGGAGCATCAACCTAAGTACAATATTCAACTTCGAGATGACAAAACGTATCCCTGGATATGTATAAAAAAAGAGCGATTTCCACGGGTGTTTCCAACACGGAATGTCATTAAGGATGGTTCAGAATACTATGGTCCATATGCATCCGTGAAGAGGATGAAAACCGTTTTAGAAATCGTTGGAAAGCTTCACAAGATTCGAAATTGCAGTTTCAATTTGTCTGAAGAAAACATTGCGAAAGGCAAATTCAAAATATGCTTGGAATATCATATTGGAAATTGTCTAGGACCGTGCGAAGCAAAACAGGGTAAACGATCTTATAACGAGAGCATATCTCAGATCAGAAGCATTGTGAAAGGCAACGTATCTGAGGTTATTTCGAATTTGAATCGAGATATGAAGAGCGCTGCGCAGGATTTGAATTTTGAAGAGGCGGCTCATCTTAAAGATCAAATTGAAATATTAGAAAATTATCAAAGTAAGTCAGTTGTCGTCAACCCATCAGTATCAAACGTAGACGTAGTGAGTATCATAGATGATGACATATTTGCTTATCTAAATTATATGCGGGTTGTTAATGGTGCGGTAATTCAATCACATTCTGTTGAGTTTAAAAAGAAGTTGAACGAAGCACCTGAAGACTTAATGCTTTCATTCACTGCAGAGATGAGAGAAGTTTTTTCAAGTGATTCGAAGGAAATAATCACTTCTAAAGCACTCGAAGCAAATTGGGATCATGCCACATTTCATTTTCCTCAGCGTGGGGATAAAAAAGCATTGGTAGATTTTTCACTCAGAAATGTTCGGTTCTACATGGCCGAGCGACAAAAGGCACAAGAAAAAATAGATCCGGAACGTCATTCAAATCGAGTAATGAAAACTATACAAACAGATTTGAGAATGAAGGAATTGCCGAAGCACATTGAATGCTTTGATAATTCAAATTTTCATGGCTCATATCCAGTCGCAGCTTGTGTTGTTTTCAAAAATGCGAAGCCCAGCAAGCAGGATTACAGACACTACAATATCAAAACTGTTGAGGGACCCGATGACTTCGCCTCTATGGAAGAGGTAGTTTATAGGCGTTATAAAAGATTGATGGATGAGAATCAAAACCTGCCGCAATTGATTATTGTAGATGGTGGGAAAGGGCAGTTGAGTTCCGCAATGAAGAGCATGGATAAGCTAGGTTTAAGAGGTGAAATAACTGTCGTTGGAATTGCCAAAAAACTAGAAGAAATATACTTCCCAGGTGATTCAATTCCGCTCTATATCGATAAGCGAAGCGAGTCTCTAAAAGTTATCCAACGATTAAGAAATGAAGCACATCGATTTGGAATCACTCACCACCGAAACAAACGTAGTAAAGGAACCTTTCAGAGTGAACTTTTGCAAATTGAGAGAATTGGAGAAAAGACGGCAAAGGAACTTTTACGAGAATTTTCGAGCGTAGATCGGATAAGAAAGTTGAATATTGAGGAGTTGGAAAAAGCGGTATCAAAATCTGCGGCCCAAAAGGTTTACAAACATTTTTCAAAGAGCTAAATGGTTTCTTTCTTCAATCATGTCGTTCGATTAGGTGTTTCAGAGATAAAGTCGGAATCCCTGAGGGACGAGGTCAAGTTGATCAATTCGATCTCATTTCATGCGATTTTTTTAAGTCTTTTAGCTGGAGTAGCCGGTTGGATAATGATGCCCGAATACGCCATTTTTATTGGCGTATTGGTAATGACCGAGATTACCGCTAAAATTTGATGCAAGTAAAATTTTACGTTGGTCTGACGAGTGCATTCGCATACATGGCTTTAATTCCGTTCAAAGCGATTATGATTACCGAGATTGGCTAGACAGACTTGAAGGCATTGATGAACTGAGACTGAATACGTTGATGGCCAAGGCAATGATGACCAAGGATAATGTTGAGTTCAAATCTTGGTTCAACACTCCTGACGGGGAAAGGAAATATTTGATTTACATCACACGTTATCAGCGTTCTCAAAAAATTAAAGGTGGGATTTGGTATGGTACGGTGCAAGATTTTACGGAACAACACCTGGCAGAAGAGCGCATACTTGAAACGAAACAATTCTATGAATCATGGATTGATCATCTTCCGATTGAGTCTGTCATGTTTGATGAGAATCGGAGATATATCTACATAAGCGACAATGCAATCGAGGATGATGAGTTTAGGAATTCATTGATCGGTAAAACAAACAAAGACTACGCGGACTTTCTTGGACTCGATGATGCATTTTATGTCCAACGCGATCAAAAAATTGTTGAATCAATTCGAGAAAAGAAGAGTGTCAAATTTGAAGAGAAGATGGTCAATAAGGAGGGTGAAGACACCTACCACCTGCGGTTTTTATTCCCTCTGGAAATTGCTGAAAGAGGCAAAACCAAGCAAGTTGCCGTGGGATACTCTTTTAATATAACGGACATCAAACAGGCCGAGCTTGAATTGATTCGAAAGAATGAGGAATTGGATCGGTTTGTTTATAGCATTTCGCACGATTTAAGAGCACCTGTGGCTTCCATTTCCGGACTTACCGATTTGATACGAGAGGCGGAATCTAAAGAAGAGTTGCTCAGTATGCTCGATATGCAAAAGGAGGCTTTAGTAAGAATGGACCAGTATATCAAGGATGTACTCGATTATTCGAGAAATGCTCGAATGAAGGTCGAACCTACGCTAATAAGTATTCCGGAGGTTGTGGAAACCTGCAATGACGAGTTAAAGTTTTTTTCATGATAAGGATTTTAACATAGATGTCACTTTCGATTTAAAGGTCCAAGAAATCATGTCTGACCCCATCCGATTCAAGATCATTATTAACAATCTGCTCTCGAATGCTTATAAGTACCAAGACAGTTCTAAAAAGGAAGGAACCATTAGAGTTTCGTCTGAGAGGTTGGATAATATGGATACGCTAATTGTTGTGGAGGATAATGGAATTGGTATCAGAGAGGATATTAAGGATACCGTCTGGAACATGTTTGTTCGAGGCACACATGCTTCTTCAGGATCAGGAATTGGACTATATATATTGAAAGAATCGACCAATGTGTTAGGTGCTAGCGTCACCTTTGAGTCAGAGGAAGGAAAAGGAAGTAGGTTCGAGGTCCGTTTCAGACATGTAGATCAAATCAATTGAGCGCGTCCTTTAGTAAGTTTATCTCAATTATCGGGCTGATTTTGTCATAAAGTATGCGATGAACAGCCTGGGTTATTGGTAAATCAGCTTCGTATTTTTTGTTCATCTCAATGATAGAATTCACCGCATAATATCCTTCGGCAACCATGCTCATTTCCAATTGAGCTGCTTTGACGCTATATCCTTTGCCTATCATCATTCCAAAAGTGCGATTTCGACTGAAATTTGAATAAGCAGTTACTAGTAAATCGCCTAGGTATGCAGATGACTTAACATCGCGATGCACGGGGTTTACCACATCTACGAAACGCTCAATTTCTCGAATGGCATTACTTATCAAGACAGCCTGAAAATTGTCGCCATACCCTAACCCATGGCAAATGCCAGAAGCAATGGCCATGATGTTTTTCATAACAGCACTGATTTCTGTGCCAATGATGTCGTCCGAAGTAGAAGTCTTTACATATCGACATGATAGTGCATCGGCCATGTTTTGAGCAATATCTAGATCTTGACAAGCCAATGTCAGATAGCTAAGTCGTTCAAGAGCAATTTCCTCTGCGTGGCATGGTCCAGATATTATCCCGATTCGTTCATATGGAATTCCAAATTCTTTGTGAAAAAATCTAGCTGGAATACTATGATATTCAGGCACGATGCCTTTGATCGCACTGAATAGAATTTTATTCTCGATTCCCGGACAAGTGAAGCCGTCAAAGGTTTTGAAAACAAATGCTGAAGGCACTGCCACTACTAAAACATCACTGTTTTCAATGACATATTTTAGGTCTGAATTTGGATGAATACGATTCAGGTCAAACTCAACAGATTGTAGGTATCGATCGTTGTGTTTGAATTTCTTCAAATGGTCTACTGACTCTTCGCTTCTGATCCACCAATTGACATGCTCAGAGTTGTTGCTCAGCATTTTGGCTATTGCCGTTGCCCAACTACCACTGCCGATTACTCCATATTTTGTTTCCATTAGTCTTCAAACCTACAGCAAAAACCACAATATGAATTCATGTGTGTGTTGCACGAATCGGATTTTTAACAACATTTATCCCATGTGGAGCGCAGTTACATGGGTGTTTAATGGCATTGGCATTTTGCTGCTATTCCAGTTTTTCCAATACAAGTATGCTGACTATAAGTCTTTAGTTGATACTCGCGAGTTTTGGCGCATTTCGAGACATAAATACATCGTTACCGTAGGTGTCGTTTTAATCTTGACTTTGGGTATTGTTGAGTTCTTTCTACCAGAAGTGTCCCCATTAAAGGACGAGATGAATCGGCTCCATTTTGGACGATACTTGGGCATTTTTGTGGCCTTTTGCATCAGTGTGATTTGGATGGTTTACCTAAGAAAGTTAGATGTTTTTGAACCCGAGCGTTGGTTGCACATCATAATCGTTTTCGTGATGGGGTGCATTACCACGTTTGCAGTATTTCCTATCAGTGATTTCATCCGCGGATTGGGTTTTATGTTGAATGGGGAGGTCGTGAATGACTTTCTCTACACTTCCATTGGAATTGGGATGGTTGAAGAACTGGTGAAATTGATCCCACTCGTAATTATCATCCAGTTTCGGAAAATTGTGAATGAGCCATATGATTTCTTGTTGTATGCGGCCACCTCAGCATTAGGTTTTGCCTTTATTGAAAATTCACTTTACATAGAGCGATCAGATTTTTTTGCCATCAATGGTAGGGCCTTGATGAGCACTGTGGCGCACATGACTTTTAGTTCGGTTATTGGCTATGCATTTATGATCGCCAGCTGCCGAAGACCTGGCAGAGGTTGGTATTACGTCCTTGGTGGTTTTCTATTAGCTTCAGTGATGCATGGTTTTTACGATTTCTGGTTGATCAATCCAATTGCGAAAAAATGGAACGGATTGACCTTTGTCTTCTTTATTCTGTCCACCCATTTCTGGTTTACTCTGAAAAATAAAGCCATTAACGCATCGTATTTCTACGATGAAACCAAAGACATTGTCAATGATTCATTGCGTTATTTCATCATTCTTTGGATGGTCATTTTGCTGATGATTTCTGCACTTCTCATTGGTGTGTTTCATGGAAAGCGAATGGCAAATACTTTCTTAAGTGGTCAGCTAATGTCTTTTGGATTCTTGATTTATTATCTCAGCTTTAGTTTCAGCCGTTTTGTGATATCACCTAAGGCATTAAAGGCTTGTGAGGTTGCTTTTGAAAAGATTATACCTGAGGAGCCAGAACCCAGAACCGATTGGGAAGAGTTTTACGAGGAAAAGGATTAAATCAATCCGTCTTTTTCATACAGTTGTATCCCTTGATCAATCATATTATTGATTTCTATCTTCAATTCAGGGGTCAGTTTTTAATATGAAAACAGCTTTTTCCCTTCAACTGTTTCTTTAATTCTGGAGATAATTTGAAATGATCGGCATGAGTATAAATTGGGAAGAAGTAAAGACGGCAATCCTTCGGCTTTGGAACAATACTAGCAAAGTAATATCCATCTACCTTCTGTTTTCCTTGCATGGCGGGCTTCGTACCCTCAAATACTTGACCAGTTTGGCCGTTTCCTTTAGTTCGAAGCGGTGGAATTTTCGCGCTTAGTATGTCAACCAACGCCAGACGAATTTCTTCTACTTCCATAGTTCAATTTTCAGTCAACTTCACGTTCTGGCCTCATTTAGTTCGCAAGTTGTTTATTTTATGGGTGCTCATGAATGCTCCCGGTCCGGTCGCATTTGTGGGAAAAGTAAAACGTCCTGAATGGAAGGTTGATTCGTCAAAAACATCACCAATCGATCGATTCCAATTCCCATACCTGAGGTAGGAGGCATGCCGTATTCCAACGCCCTTAAAAAATCTTGATCAATGAACATGGCTTCATCATCACCCTTTTCGCTCAGCTTCATTTGCTCCTCAAAGCGCTCGCGTTGATCGATAGGGTCGTTTAACTCGGTATAGGCATTAGCCAATTCCTTTCCATTCACCATCAGCTCAAATCGCTCGGTCAACTCTGGATTTTCTCTGTGCTTTTTGCAAAGTGGACTCATTTCCTTTGGGTAATCCATCACGAACGTGGGCTGAATGAAATTTGGCTCACATTTTTCACCAAAAATTTCATCCAACAATTTCGCTTTACCCATGCTTTCATCGGTGTCGATGTGCAAGGTTTTACAGAAGGCTCGCATTTCATCCTCGCTCATGTTCGAAACATCTGTGCCCGTGAACTTTTCAATCGCACCTAAGAATGTGATTCTTTTGAATGGCCGCTGAAAGTTAATCTGGTTTTCACCAAATGGAATTTCTGTTTTTCCATGTAAATCAACTACTGCCTTCTCAATCATCTCTTCGGTGAAGTTCATCATCCACTCGTAGTCTTTGTAGGCTACGTAGATTTCCATCACCGTGAACTCTGGATTGTGAGTGCGATCCATTCCTTCGTTTCTGAAGTTTCTAGAGAACTCATAAACGCCTTCAAATCCACCAACAATCAGTCGCTTCAGGTACAATTCATTCGCAATCCTCAAGTACATTTCCATGTCCAGAGAGTTGTGGTGTGTAATAAACGGTCTCGCTGCTGCTCCGCCAGGAATTGGTTGTAAAACGGGAGTGTCCACTTCTAAGTAGCCTTTAGAGTTGAAGAACTCACGCATGGAATTCATGATTTTTGTGCGTTGTTCAAACACCTTTTTAACTTGTGGATTGACCACTAAATCGAGGTATCGCATTCGATATCGCTGCTCCTTATCTGCAAAACCATCATGAACATTCCCATCTGCATCCGTTTTAACGATGGGAAGGGGTCTTAAAGATTTTGATAAAACTGTAAGCTCGCTGACGTGAACTGAAATTTCGCCTACTTTGGTTTTGAATGCATAGCCTTTCACTCCAATAAAATCACCAATGTCTAGCACTTTTTTGAAGACATCATTATACATCGTTTTGTCTTCTCCTGAGCAGATTTCATCACGGTTTACATAGACTTGGATTCTTCCAGTATGGTCCATGATTTCGGCAAATGAAGCCTTTCCCATAATCCGCCTATTCATCATTCGACCAGCCAAACAAACCTCCCAACGATCCGCGTCATCGGCATATTTGCTCTTAACTTCTTTCGCTGTTGCGTCTACAGGATAGAGCGCTGCGGGATAAGGGTCAATTCCAAGTTCGCGCAAGTGATTTAGACCTTCTCTGCGCTCAATCTCCTGATCATTTAACTCGTGTGCCATTGAATTCTGTGCTAAAAATTGGGGCGCAAAGATAGAATCAAGAATGATGGCGTGATGAATACTTAAACTTATGGAAATGAGCCGTAAGATAAGCCACGTATATTTGCCCGCTTATGAGTAAATCAATGAACGATTTGATGCTGGAATTCCCTGCTCAGGTGAAGCAAGCCCTTGAAATAGCAGGTGGTTTTAATGGAAAACTATCCCGATCATTTGACAACGTCCTTATCTGCGGTCTTGGCGGATCTGGAATTGGAGGAACCATACTTTCTCAATTGATCGCAGAAAAGTGTCCCAAACCCATTTCGGCAACCAAGGATTATACGATTCCAGCCTTCGTTGATGAGAATACGCTAGTCATTGCTTGTTCCTATTCTGGAAATACGGAAGAAACCTTAGAGGCCTTGGAGGCGGCTATTAGTGCTGGAGCACAAATTGCTTGTATCACTTCGGGAGGTAAATTATTGAAAATGGCTGGGGAAAACAATTGGCCAGTCATCACTATTCCATCGGGTTATCCTCCTCGTTCAGCATTTGGCTATTCCATCGTTCAATTATTTAGGTTGTCCGAAGCTTTTGGATTAATTGATGGTGGCTGGAAGGCAGAAATGAAGTCGGCTATTGAAAAAATAGAATCGGACATCGATGCTATTCGATTAAAAGCAAAAGAGCTCGCACAAAAGCTGTATGGAACCATGCCAATTATCTATTCTTCAAATTGGCTCGAAGGAGTAGGAACCCGTTGGCGACAGCAAATAAATGAGAACGCAAAAATGCTTTGTTGGCATCATTATTATCCAGAAATGAACCACAACGAACTGGTGGGTTGGAGAACGGAAAACAAGGATTTAGCCGTGCTTATTCTCAAAAGCAATTTTGACCATAAAAGAGTAGCGAAGTGCATGGAGCTAAGCGAGGTAGTTTATCGCAAATACACTCCAAACCTGAACATTATTCAAGCCAAAGGAAGTACCAAAATCGAACAAGCACTATATCTAATCCACTTAGGAGACTGGATGTCTGTTGAGTTGGCTGATTTGATTGGTGCAGATTCAACCGAGGTGGATGTTATCGATTGGTTGAAAGGCGAATTAGCCAAGTTTTAGATCTCCTTATCTATAAAAACACATTTCGGCTTTCGCTACTTTTGAGCATATGAGCAAAAAGTGGTTGCGTATCGGTCTGAAGGTGATGGCAGCATTGTTATTGCTACATTTCATTGTGGAGACCACAGGTCATCACTATCTCTACAACACCTTAGCGAAAACGGTTTTCAAGGGTCAATTAGGTCCAGGTATTCAGGAGTATCAAGAAATGCCAAATCGAGCAATTCATGCTTCAAATCCACAGCCTTGGCTGATTTCGAATTCATTTGGCGAATTTGATCTGAGCGATGATGACGAGAATTATCACCAAGAAAATGAGTCGGTCTCGTTTGTGGTCATTCATCGAGATTCGCTTATTCACGAGTCCTATTGGGAAGATTTTACGGATGAATCCATCAGTAATTCATTCTCCATGGCAAAGTCAGTGGTTTCATTGCTGGTCGGAGTGGCCATCGATCAAGGGAAACTGGAGAGTGTGGACAAACCCGTATATTTTTATTTACCACAGTATCGCGATGGGTTGGGAGAGAAGATGACCATCAAGCACCTGCTGAATATGAGTTCCGGAATCGACTTTGATGAGCATTACATCAACCCATTTGCCTTTCCGGCTCGAGCTAATTATGGTGACAACCTTGAGCTATTACTGACCAATTATAAAGTGACAGAAGAACCAGGAGTCTATTATGAATATAAGAGCGGTAATACCCAGATTTTAGCCATGTTGGTATCCGGTGTTATGCGCAGTTCCTTGTCTGACATTGCCTCCGAATATGTATGGAGTAAAATTGGCGCTGAGCATGAAGCGCTTTGGAGTTTGGATCATGAGGATGGCATGGAAAAGGCGTTTTGTTGTATCAACGCCACGGCCAAGGACTTTGCTCGCATCGGGAAATTGTACTTGAATCACGGAAGATGGAACGGTGACCAAATTGTTGATAGCGCTTATGTGGCAGCCTCCATCACTCCAACTGGAACAGTGATTAAAGATGGAAGTCCCTGCACCACCTATGGTTATCAATGGTGGATGGGAAAGCATCAGAGCCTCGACTTCTTTTTCATGCGCGGCATTAAAGGTCAGTACGTATTGGTTGTACCTGAAAAAGAATTGATCGTGGTGAGAATGGGACACAAAAGAGACAATGGTACGTTTGAAAGAGAACACCCAGATGATGTGTATAATTACCTCACTATGGGTTTAAGGATGATTGAAGAATGAAAAAGGACATTGATTTCCCCAAAGTGAAAGGAGTTCGGGTGTGCGCCATTCCCAAAGAAAGCGATGGGCAGACCTTCTGGCATGTCAGTTTGCTGAATATGCTCAAAGAACCTATTGACAATGTGTTAGTATCCACCAAGGGTTATGGGAAACAAAAGGATGAGGTAGTGAAGACTTCTGAACTGAGACATTTCTTTGAAAAAGTAGAAGCGGAGTCACCACAGCCTATCGAAGTAGTGCCCAATGAATTGGTTGGTTTGGCTAATCAATATTGGGTAAGCTTTTATATTGGACGGAAAATTTATGACAAGAAGTTCATCTTTTTGCCAGATACATTGCTTGAGAAAAACTTGACAAAAATCGAGCTATTGGATGATCAAGGAATTTTAATCATTTGACCATGGATATAAGTAAGATCCTTTTTTTAGACATTGAAACAGTTCCGCAGTATCAATCCTTTGATGATGCTCCAGAAGAACACCAAAAACTATGGGGAGACAAGGCTCGGACCATCAGCAGAGATGACGAAGTTGTGCCGGAGTCTGTTTATGAACGAGCGGGCATATATGCAGAATTTGGTCGTATTGTATGCATCTCAGTGGGATTCATAAACCCTCGCGGTACCATAAGAGAGCTCAGAGTAAAGTCTTTTTACTGGGATGATGAAAAAGCCTTGTTGACTGAATTTGCCGATGTCTTACGAAAGCATTTTAATGGGGCAGATAATTTGCTCTGCGGCCATAATGGAAAAGAGTTTGACTTTCCATACATAGCGCGAAGGATGATTATCAACCAAATAAAAGTGCCGCGAATACTGGACTTAACCGGCAAAAAACCGTGGGAGGTAGCACACTTAGACACCATGCAGATGTGGAAATTTGGCGACTATAAAAATTTCACCTCCTTGAAATTGTTGGCCCACGTTTTTGGCATCCCTTCTCCGAAAGATGACATTGATGGCAGCCAAGTCGGGAGTGTCTATTGGGAAGAAAAGAACTTAGAGCGCATCGTTAAATACTGTGAAAAGGATGTAGTAACCTTGGTGCAGGTTTACCTGTCTTTGATTCAAGAACCGAAATTGAGCGCGGCAGAGTTGTCGGTTGAATAGCCTATTTATCTAAACAAGTACATTTTACCAAAGTCTTTGGTAAAGTATTGATCCGCATCAGATTCCAATCGGTCTATGCTTTTGCCATTGATCTTCATGATTACTCGATACATGTAAACTCCGTTGGCTAATCGATCGCCATACTCATCGGTGCCATCCCATGCATATTGGCTGATATTCCTACCAATGTTGATGGGTCCCAACTCATCTTTAGTAATTTCTCTGACCACTTTTCCGGTAATGGTGAGAATTTGAATGGTGAATACATCTGGAATTTTGGTTCCAGTGAGGGTGAACACAAATCGAGTGGATGTGGTGAATGGATTTGGGTAATTCATCACATTGGTAATTATGCTTTTATTAATCACCTTAAATTCAATGCGATATTCATCATTCCCTGAGTTGTTGCCGCTTGCGTCCCTGCCCATAACGCTCAATTGGTAGTCACCGTCTGCAAGTTGTTCTGGTCTATAAATAACACGTGCCTTATTTCGTTTGCTTGTGGCTGGTTCAAAGGTCATTTGTTCAACCCCGTTCTTTATGAAAGGAACTCGAGCTTGCACGCGGTTTGCATCGGTCAAATAAACGTCAAATGAAGTGGTGTCATCCATCAATAGATAGGAGTTTTCATCCTTCAATTCCATTACGATTTCAGGAGTAGGCGAAATAATATCACCATTCAATATGTGAATTCCATCAAAAGTTACGTCTAACAGTGGGTTTACATTATCGGCATTAACCGTCAATGTTCTATATGCCTTATTGTTGAACGCGTATTGTTCTTTGTGCCAATTGGCGCCCTTGGGATTAACTTCCATCCAGAGCGTATGTCTGCCAGTCAAGTCTCCTGTGAATATTTGAACAGAATCGAAGATCACTTCACGGGCAAGGAGTTGATCGTATCTCAATGTATCCGATTGAAGCAGATCTCCTTGTTTATTGGTTACCCAATAATGTACCTCTATATCATCAAAATCATATTCGGATATGTTTTGGAAGGCAACACCAAAATGAAACTCTTCGCCAGCGCTTATTTTTTTTGATCGCATGGCAATGCCTGCAATTGGATTGATGGCAGCATCAGGAGCAGGGTCATACAACACATGCCAAGAGTTCAATTGAGCCGGAGTGCCATTGGTATTGTCGCTGGTGAAATAATTCAATCTGAGATCCAAGGTAGAATCGGAGTTGACCTGCTCGAGATTGGCCTCACCATTGGTATTCAAAGAAGCGTGTATTGTTTCGGAACCTGTCAGTTCAATTCCCATAGCATCGGCTTGGACATTGTCGCCATTCGCTTCTAATTTCTTTCTATTCAAGTGAAACGAGCCCCATTCCATGGCTGGACCTATTTCGGGGCTTTGCACATTGCCTTGTTTCAGGGTTGAATGGACTTTGGATGTCAATTTAATAATCTCCCTTGGGTCTTTGCCAACTACCTCTTCAGTTAGTTCAGGTGAACCTTTTCTTGTAAAGAAAATGTACGGATTTCTATTTGGGACAAATCGAATACTGTCAGCTCCTAAGGCTTCAAAGGCTGCAAAATGTTCGTTTTCCCAGAAGCTGGTGTTTTCAAAATCTGCAAAACGAAGTGTGTAAGCCAGTATGTAGAATCCATCGGGCACTTTATCCGTGATCATAGCCACCATCGAATCCATCTGAGCCGGCTTTCTAACCTCAAATGAGAAGAAATACTCAGGACGAGCTCGGTTATCTTGACCATCATCCAAGTAGTTGTTGCTATTGCCAAATTGGTGGTTTTCGTTAAAGAACTGTCCGTTTTGATATCCATAGGTTCCCCAAGGAGCTAAATCGACTGTGTCATTTACCACAATGGCCATGGCTGCCTGACCTCCGGGTTCAACGTTGCGTTCACCAAGGGGAGCCCCTTGTCCATCCAGCGAGAATAACGTTGCATCAAATTCTTGGGCGTTTTCCGAGCTTCCAATCACATTGACAAATAATTCTCGAGAGGCCTCTTTGAAGGAGAGCCTTCGGTTATTACGATTGTAATTCAAGAAGTCAAAATCATTGCCTTTAAGTTGGAAAAAGTGTTCCTGTCCCCATCCATGGTTTCCTCCAACGACTTGAAAACTGTATTCTCTCCATTTGGTTTGATCGTCAGATGGAGTTACTCGCCAGAAGAAAACAGTACTGTCAATAAACCCGATGTTTTTCAATCCAGGATCCCATTCTACAACTGCGCCAGATTGCTTCACCGTATGCGTTCCAACTTGACTGAAAAACGGACTGTCATAGGTGTCGGTCGTGTCAATTTGAATCAAGTATTCTCGCTCTGGTGCAAATGGATAGCCAGTATTGGCACGCAATGTCACATTGAAATTTGGAACTACTCCAAAGTTATACGGATACACTGGAGAGATGTCACCGTCTATGATGGAGAATTCAATACTGGAAATTTCGTTGTTGGAATAGTTCTCGAACTCCGATATGCTATCATTGGGTAAGTCCACTTTGATTGAGATCTCATTTTCACCTACGTCTTTGGTTTGATCAATGCCAAATCGGAATCTCACTTCTGATTTATAACCAAGTCCTGGAAGGGTTCTGTATTGAACTTCATCTTGGCCACTGGTTGGAAAGGACCGAGTGGCGTTCAATATAATATCCTGTGTCACCGATCTGCCAATATTAGTTACCTCAACTAGAACATCGAAAGAATCGAGATCAGTAGTAATGAGCTCCGGTTCAAATCTGAATGAAGCTCCAAGCACAGGATCGTTGATGCTCAGCTCGGGTTTGGAATGTGGATTGATTCTGTATGCGGGATCACCGTGCAGCGTCATTTCAAGCGACATTCCAATCGATGAGAGCGTAGCGTTGCTCTCACTACCGAGTGTGGTCGGAGCGTTAGAACTGGCGGTCAGTTGCATTTGCTGTCCAATGGATTCGCCATAATCTAAACTTGAAATGTGATTATGTAGTCGTTCGGGATATCGATCTAAATAATACGGATTCCCAAGTCCAGGTGTTGCTACAAAAGCAATGGCTCCGAGGTCTTCAATCAGAACATATTCCTCCGAAATACTCAAAACACTGGTACTTGGTTTGTGTATGTTTCCTGAAAAACAACTATTCGCCATAACCACAGGATATCTTCCCTTGTTATCCCAAAGGCTTGGTTCATCCACATTAATATCGAAACCATTGGTTGTACCATGACCAAAAAACACCATCAACGATACTCCATCTCGAATCAAGTCTCGAATGGTATCCACGTCCAGCTGCTCTATGACAGCACCAGTAGTTTTTGAAAACAAGAAGACCTCACCACAAAGCGCGGTCCTTCTAAGAGGCTCTCATAGTTTTTTAAATACGATCTAAAGTCTTGATTTTCTTTTGAGTCTGACCCCCCTGCAAATTGCAACACGTGCTTTTGCCAAAGTCTTTTATTGATGGTGTATTCTGAGGCGATGTCGTTTTGAGCAAGTTCGGCTTCCCTCAATTTATTGAGGTATTGCGTAACGCTTGTGTTATTAGTCACCGCAAGACGGCCTGTGGCAATGGTAGGAGCGTACGGATGCGTTCCAAGTCCCATAGTGAGCAGATTATCGGATGGAGGTGAGCCCATCGTTGGAACCAATACTTGCGATCTGTTTACCGCGGATTTACGATGCGTTGATTCTTCAATTGCCTTACCAAGAAGGAGTAAATATTGTGGTGGCGAATTCCATGTGTCAATAGCTTGCTTGCAAAAACCGCGAATGGCTTGAGGATGTAGCTGAATTCCGTACGCAAATTGGTCGTATAAGTCATCAACGTATACTACTACGGTTCTACCGTTGTGGGTACTGTTCCGATATGCAGCGTATTGTGCAGCCGAAGTAGAAAGGTCTCTATTCGTAATTATTATAAAAGCCGAATCCTTTTCAATAGTGGAATAGTCGATGAATCGACCTGTAGTTCCTACTGGCTCTATGTTGTTTGCAGAGAGAGAAGTGATCGTGTTATCTTTTTGAATGTATAATGAACGCTCTGGTCCTGCAATCACCTTGGTTTTTAAAGTTGATCCAGGCTGTGAAATCGCATACCTCCGTTTAAGACTTTTATCATACAAATAGCTTGTCGTCTCGCTGCCCCAATATAGCAGGTTAACGTGCAAGGCAGTGCTGCTTGATGGTCCAATCATATTGAGCTCAGATAGGTTTTCACCAGTGACTTTCATGTCGTGAGCGTATTGCAGTTTCATGTAAGCCAAGGCAGAATAATCCGAGCTGGTTTCATTGGATGCTCCAACTACTGACGTATAAGCATCCAATGTGAAATCATCATTTGTAAAAAGTTGAGCATCTAAAGAACCGTTGTGCCTTACGTAATCATAACTTCCAAAAAGCACATCGTCAAATTCAACTTTCGTGATGCCACTTTTATATCTCAGTCGCACATGGTGTGCATTAACTCCCCCAGCACCATTGTTGATTCCTACCAATGCCGTCTCAAGTCTGGCATTTGGCGCACTTGCACTAAGTAGCGCATTCGGTGTATTAAATATTTGATTGGGTAGCGTACGATTGGTATTTCCATTGTAACCAAACTCATTACTTATCCAACCCTTTCCCCCGTGATAGAGGGTGTTTGTCACACCTGCACCAATGTTGCGAACTCCGTGATAATTTGAATTTGGACTCTTGATTTGTTCATACCAGAAGTAAGGCATGGGAGACACAGCCGCGCCTCCATAGGGTATATCTATATATCGTTCAGATGAAAAACTTCCATCGGTGAGCCATGTTAAAAAGTAGGTCGAAGTGTCTGAATATAAACTGTAGTGAGGATTAGTTTGCTGCGCTGCAGTTGGGTAAAGTCGTTCATCTAACCAACCATCATTTGCCTCACACAATAGTTCTATGTAATCACCAGAATCGAACGCTCCATCGCTCTGACCAGCTATAAAAATAGGTTGTTCAACTCCCTTTGTAAAAACTTGAATTGTTCTTGGGTCTATAGAGTTTAGATTGACAGATGGGGAAAGGCTTTGAAGGGCGAATTCTAATGTGACTTTGTCGATTCGGTACAAGCCCGTTTTGCCAATCTTAAACTTTACATAGCGCTGATCTGCTCCAAAGTCGATCCATTCGTTGCCGACCTGCCCAACGGATGAAAAAAAGGAAATACAGATAAAAACACTGAGTAAAAGTTTTTTCACTAGCTCTTTCGATTTAATGCCAATTTCAAACTAAAGACGTTGGAATAAAGTGCAACGCTTTGATCTCCTATGTCGGTTAACGCATAGTCGATGCTTAATAGATCCTTGATGGTCACACCAACCCCAATGTTTGGTTGGAAAGTGTATTCATTATAATTTCCAATTTCTGCTTTAATCCTTTGAACATTGCCTATACCTCCTCTAATGTAGAAGATGCTTTGATAGGAAAGTTCTAAACCTAGGTTTGGGTCGAAGCTAAATGGGTCTCCGGGAATTAAAACATTTCGTTTTCCATCTGTAGAAATGTCGATGTTCAGTTCGGGCATTATCCCAACTTTATCCTTGATCACGAATTTTCGACCAACACCCAAGCTGACTTTAGGTAGAGTGATTTCTAATCCATTTTTGGGAATGTCATTGTTAGTTGCTTGAAAAACAGCAATAGTGGTCGAATCTAAGCTATACTTCCAAGAGTTGAAAGTGGAGGTAATATCACGACCCACCGCGCCAACTTTCCATTTTCCAAATTGATATTGTGCACCCGCATCAATGCCAAATCCCCAAGCACGAGCCATGTCTCCAACTTGACGATATATGACTTTTGCATTTCCACCGACTGTCAATCCCTTTTCGCCTAATTGCTTGGCATAACTAAGTAAAAAGGCATAGTCAGCAGCCGAAAAGGTGGTGATGCGATCATAATTTACTTGTCCGTTTTGATCGATTAACTGAGTAGTATTCGGAATATCGTCCACTCCAAAACGAATCATGCTCAAAGCAACCGCACTGGTTTCGTCAATTTTAGTCCCGACACCTACGTAGTCGTATTTAGCGATTCCGGCAAAGTATTCGGCATGTTGGGCACTCACCTGCAGGTTGTCAGTAATGCCTTTTAGTCCAGCAGGATTCCAGTAAGCAGCTGTAACATCATTTACGGATGCAACTTGTGCTTTGCTCATCGCCAATCCCCTCGCACCAACTCCGATACTTAGGAACTCATTACTATACTTTGGAGCCTGGGCCTGTGTGACAGAGATGCCTAGTAATTGTGATAAAACTAAAATAACGAATAATCCTCTCATGCTGATGAAAACAAATGTACGAATGAAACTACTGTAGGGTGGACCGCAATAACTTCATTTTAGTCATAAAATTGCCTCAAATAGGATGACTTAAAGGCAATATATTCGCCTCCTATGAATTCCATCATACGTTTTATTCCAAATCTCTTTACCCTGGGCAATGTGGGTATGGGATTGCTCGGAATCGTGCTTATCGCGAAAGAAGAAATGGTGTTGGCCATTTACTGTGTGGCTGTGGCCTTGGTTTTAGACTTCATCGATGGTTTCGCGGCTCGATTACTTCGCGCTCAAAGTAAGCTGGGTGGAGAACTGGATAGCTTGGCCGACATGGTGACATTTGGCTTGCTTCCGGGATTCATTTTGTTTCAAATGATCAGCATTGGCAGAGGCATATACTTTGTTGAAATTTCGCGTTGGACTACTATGGATTTTTTGAACTGCTCTGTGGCTATGTTGGTTCCAATGGCAGCAGCTTATCGATTAGCAGTTTACAATCTTGATGAAACTGCCCGACCACATTTTCTTGGATTGCCAACCCCTGCCATGTGCATCACTGTGATTGGGATTCCTCTAGTATTGGAAGCACATTACAAATTGAACTTTTACTATCTCCTATCAGATGGGTTTATTGATATTATTGGAAGGGAAAGACGATGGGATCCTTCTGACTTTATGGTTGTGAAAATGATGTTCGAGCCATTATTTTATCAAATTTCATCCGTTGTTCTTGCCGCCATGATGGTGGTGAAGATTCCAATGCTTTCCCTCAAATTCAGCGGTCTAAGCTGGAGATTTAACAAATGGAGGTACAGTCTTATAATTTGGGCGGTGATATCTTATCTGATATTCCTTTTGCCTTATACGCGCATTTCCTTTATCGACATAGGATTGATTGATTTCCTGATTCTGCCGATTTTTATGGCTGGCTATTTCGTGCTCTCATGGATTTATGCCATTTTTGGCGCTTCAAATTCTGATATAAAGACTAATGAAATTCAAAGCTGAAATAGACATCATGCCGCACGCGAATCTGCTCGATCCACAAGGTAAAGCAGTGTCCTCTTCAATGGGAAACTTGGGTTTGAGTGAAATCTCGAATGTCAGAATTGGAAAGCATATCACCCTTGAAGTGGAAGCAGCGTCAGAAGATGTGGCAAAAACTAAAGTGGATGAAGCTTGTAAAAAGCTGCTTTGCAATCAGATAGTGGAAGGTTATTCTTTTGAGGTTTCAGCCTGCTGAGCCTTTCTATTCACAGGTTTCGCTCTCTTCAATTCAAAGTTCTGTCCTAAATAAACTCTTCGTACTTCCGGGTCACTCGCCAATTCTTCGGCTGAGCCCGCTTTTAATATATTTCCTTCAAAGAGTAAATAAGCACGATCGGTGATCGATAATGTTTCTTGAACGTTGTGATCTGTGATGAGAATTCCAATGTTTTTGCTTTTTAGCGTGCTCACTATGAACTGAATATCTTCCACGGCAATTGGATCTACACCTGCGAATGGCTCATCCAACAAAATGAAGTTTGGATCTGAGGCTAAGGCTCGAGCAATTTCCGTTCTTCTTCTTTCACCTCCTGAAAGTAGGTCCCCTCGGTTTTTACGTACATGTTGTAATCCAAATTCGTCAAGTAGGTCTTCTAGTTTTTCGTTTTGCTCCTTCTTCGACATACCCTTGCGCATTTCTAGTACGGCCTTAATGTTGTCTTCAACACTTAGTTTTCTAAATACAGACGCCTCCTGGGGCAAATAACCCACCCCTCTTTGAGCCCGCTTGTACATGGGTAGACCTGTAAAGTCTTCATCATCCAAGAATATCTTACCGCTATTAGGTTTAATTAATCCTACTATCATGTAGAATGTGGTAGTTTTTCCAGCACCATTTGGTCCCAACAATCCCACTATTTCACCTTGTTCAACATCAACTGAAACTCCTTTGACAACTTGGCGACTGCCATATTTTTTGATTAAACTCTCGGCTCTCAGTTTCATGGATTAAAATTCTATTTGGAAGGTAAGTCTCACGCCAAAAGGAACAACGTTTGGATTGTTCAAATATGACAATCTCCAAAGCGCATCAACCCTAAAAATCTTTAAAATATTCTCGACACCCACGCCTGCCTCGAAATACGGTTTATTCAAATCGTAAAGATTCTTTGGAAATTCAAGTTCTGCCTTGTGTTTATTCGACAATCCACCAACAGCACCACGAAAGGTAGCCACCTCGCGCCATTTCAATTTTCGGAAAAGAGGCACTTTGTTGAACATAAGTCCATTAAAATGGTGAGTGTAAAGTAAAGTGACCCATTCGTCAGCAATGAATTCATAGTAGTTCATCAGATTGAATGCATATTCATCATAGAAATAAGTCTGATTACCCGGAAACATTTGCAGGAGCGGATAGGGTAGGGTACCCCAAATTTTTCCAGCGTCAATAACTACTTCACTTTGACCAATTGGATTAAGTGGGAAACGGTCCGAAACTCTAAATGACAGTCTCTGATACTCATAGTCACCACCGAGGAAACCTTTTATTCCGAGCTGAGCATTGACTTCGAAAACCGGGTATTTTGTACCCATGCTAATTCGATCCAAATCACCACTAATGAACTTTTCTCGATAGGCAAATCTTGCACTGAGGTTAATTTGGGCTGTGCTTAATCGATTGATGTCATAAGTACTCCCGTCTGAGGCGGTTCTTTTAAACAAAACATCACCTACCGAATACATGTCCTTTCGGGCAAATTCAAATTTTGTGCTGAAGCCAGGGAAGTATTCGATTTCATAACCTCCTTTATATTCTTCAAATGCATTAAACCGGAATGGAGCTCTTCGGAAAACAGAAGAAAGAATGTTGTCGGTTCTCCAAGCATTCGCACTTTGGCCAAGTTGTTCAAGGTCATTTTGAGCACTGAGGCTAATGATCTGACGTGGGCTTTTCGATATAAAATATCTTCCTGCGGCTTTGTATTTGAATCGTTGATCTTTGGTTCCGTAAGCCAAATAGCCCTCTAGTCCTAGCCGTGTGCTGAAATCGCTGTTGGTTCGTCCACCGGCCCTCAACCTTACCCCCTCTACTTGATTGAAACTAAAGGCAGTGAAATAGGGACCGAGGTCAACGTATTTCATTTCATAGTGTCCATTCACAAAGAGGGTAACTATGTCTACATATGTTCTGAAGGCCCGAATTTGTTGAATGGTATCCACCATCTCATAGACCTTGTATTCATTTTCGCTGAGCTTTTCGGGACGTTTTTCCTGCCAGAAGTCTTCTCCAAACTCGTTCGCGCTGTCAGAAACAATGATGTTGTTAAAGGTGCTGTAGAAAGATCCATCCTTCTCTTCATTGATAATAAAGTCAGAATACATGGTCGTTTTACGTCCATAAAAACCAATGGCTTTGTCTGAAATATTGAAGTCGACAACAACATTTTCCTTGGTTAGCATCCAGATTTCATCCTCAACCTGGTCATATTCATGATGAACAGAAAAGGTGTTTATCCAGTTGATGTTCGCATCTTCAGTGATGCTAGCATCAATTTGTTTCACAGCATAAGTAGTATCATTAATCCACATTTCACCTTCAAATACTAGTTCTCCTTTTCTGCGTGGCAGAAAAGCGATTTTATAGCATTTCTTGCGATCAATAACCGCGCTATCCAGTAGGTAATATTTATATGAAGTGAAGCCGAAATCTGAAAGTGGACTCACAAAGCTTTTTCCAAATGCATCTACATAGTTTTCGTAAACGTTGGTACTTTGATACATGTCTCCAAGAAATTGGCTTACGCTTTCATTTTTTACACCCGCAACTTTGGTGGCCTTAATATTTTCCATCGAGCTTTTTGGATTCTTCCGATAGTAATACCTGGAAAACGATTCGGTTAAAAATATAGGTAGAAAAGGCTTTTCTTCTGAGGTGCTATCAATGTTGTCAAACACAAAATCAAAGGGCTTCATTACCTTTTGATTGGTGAATTTCTCATTGATGTTGTTCATGTCAAACTCAATCTTGTTGTAGACATCATACTCATATGCCGAAAGCTTTTCGCGATTGTTTGCCTTTTTGTTCCGAACCACCTTTTTCATTAATTCCACAGCTGGGTCCTTGGCTTTTTTGTCGGCAACTATAGTTACCTCACCAAGCGAAATACCGGCCACTTCTAAAGGGAAATCTATAATTTGTGATTTGTCTGGTTTTGTGCGCATGGCAATGCGTTTAAAACCTAAAACAGAAACGATGAGTGAGTCTGATGGGTAATAGGTTTCGATTCTGTAGGTTCCAGATTCATTTGAGGTTGTGCCAATTTTACTGTCCTTGAAATAAACATTCGCAAAAGGAACCGGAAGGCCAGTCTCTGCCTCGTATATTTTACCGGCAACAATAGTTTTTTGAGCCGTAGTGGTTTCTCCAACAAAAATAAATAGCAAAGCCAAGGCAAGAATTTTCACCGTGGAAAAATTCATTTTGTCAACTATGCCTGGGTTGGTTCTATTCATCGGTTGATTTCATCACCATCCCTGAGATCCAAATGCTCACCTGATAAAGCACAAGAATTGGAATAGTCACAAGTATCTGACTAAAGATGTCTGGAGGAGTAATAATTGCAGATAGCACAAGTGCACCCACAATTGCATGACGTCTAAATGCTTTCAAAAGTTGTGGGGTCAACACACCCGCTTTCGTTAAAAAGAAAACAAGAACAGGAAGTTCAAAAACTGCTCCGCAAGCAAGTACAACTGTAGCTATTAGAGATACATAAGTGCTAAGTGTTGGACTGTTTAATACTTCGGAACTGACTTGATAATTCAAGAAAAAATTCACGGATAGGGGGCAAATGACGTAATATCCAAATGCTACACCGCTCATGAAGAGAAAGGTAGTCGCTGATACAAAACATCGTGCATACTTACGCTCAGTCGACTTTAGTCCAGGCTTGATAAAGCGCCAAACCTCCCACACTAAATATGGAAAGGCAATGATTATTCCCGCAATCAGCGAGATTAGTATGTGAGCGCTGAATTGTCCAGCCATACTCAGGTTGACTAAGGCAGGCAGGTCTTGGCCAATGCAAATAGCTCCCTCTGGAAACAAACTGGGAACAATTTCGCTCATCCTATCACTCATCTTACAGAGAAAGCGATATGTTGGGAAATCGGATTTTTTAGGGCCGAAAATGACCGTGTCAAAAATGAAGCCCTTTAGGATGAACGCACCAATAGCCGCAATAAGTATCGCAGAAACTGACCGCACCAAATGCCATCGGAGCACCTCAAGGTGATCCAGAAAAGACATTTCATCATGGTGGGTTTGACTCATGGGGTTCAAAATCTACAATCTGCAAAGATGGTTCAAATCGGTGTGTATAAAACTCAATTTTGGAATTTCAATCCGATTATATCCATCAAAAAACAACGTAATTATTTGGTAGTGTGCAGCTAGCGATTAAGTTTGCGTCTGTGAGAAGTTATTTATCAAAGTTTGTTTTGGTGTCGGTAATAGCCGTCTCTTCCTTGGGCTTCTTTGAGTCTGAGCGTGAAGCGGATGCTTTGGAAAATTCAATTTCATCTGTAAATTCGGGAGTTCGAATTGATGACAATGTGGAGAATAAGTTTTCAGGTAAGTCATCGAAATCGACTAATCCCGACAGCAATTCAGGAGATAATTTTTCTTTCGAATTTCCAAACATTTTCCACGTTTTTCGGTCTTTATTCTAGAGAACTTGCATTGCTTCGCACTGTGAAATCTGGAATATATGTCGACTGAGTTTACCCCTTCAAAATCTGTAATTGTCTGGCTTTGGTCAGGAATCCTTTTGATACTAATAATGGTTTCAATTGGTGGTTTAACAAGGCTTACACATTCCGGTTTGTCCATGACCCATTGGACCTTCACGGGTTCTTTGCCACCGATGAACGATGTGGAATGGAATATTGAGTTTGATAAGTACAAGACCTCGCCAGAGTTTGTAGAACTTCACAATCATTTTGCGCTTGAGGATTTCAAATCAATTTTTTGGTGGGAATATATCCATAGAATGTTCGGGCGCATGATTGGATTGGTATTCATCTTCCCTTTCGTCTTTTTCATAATCAAGCGGAAAATCCCGATGAAGTTGTTGCCACAGTTTTTAATTATCCTTGGGTTAGGTGCTTCACAGGCGCTTTTAGGTTGGTTCATGGTTAAAAGCGGACTTATTGATGTGCCTAGGGTGAGTCACTACCGCTTGAGTGCACACCTGATCACAGCCTTTTTGACATGTACATATATTTTTTGGGTTTTACTGAACTACAGCGGTTTTGGAAAGTTGAAAAGGCAGGCCAATACTTGGACTCGTTGGGTAGGTCTTTTGATTGTTTTATTGATTACCCAAATCATATTTGGAGGTTTTGTCGCTGGCTTGAAGGCAGGTTGGGTCCATAATACCTGGCCATTAATGGACGGTTCATTGATTGCTCCAAGCGTCTTTGCGATGAATCCCACTTGGATTAATTTTTTTGAGGGAAAATCAGGAGTTCAATTTATTCATCGTACCCTAGGGATCCTAATTTTCCTGTATGTGACATTTGTAAGTTGGAGAATCGTTAGGTTGGGTGACAAACCGCTGGTTGCACCAGCAATGTTGCTGGCTTTTTCTATATTCACACAAGTAACACTTGGTGTCCTTACATTACTGCTACTGGTGCCTATTTCCTTGGCGGTGGTTCACCAAGTTTTCGCTCTGGTTACACTGCTGTCAGGAGTATGGCTTTGGCACAGGTTAAAGTATGCTAGGAACTAGTCACAGTCTCTATTTCGGTGTCTGTCCATCTCAATGTTTGAATAAAATGCTGAATGTCGTTTTTAATGTAGTCAATGACAGGTCCTAGTGAGTCTTTATTCGGCTTAACATTGAAGTATAATGAGCCTCTTAAAAAATGGTTTGTACTGTCTGTTGCGAAAAACTGCATGTCGCTGGCAGTCTCACCTCTGAACTCATAGATCAATCCGTAGACATGCGCCTCATTGTTGGAGATCAAGCTCTCATTTATGGCTGTTGCTTTACCAACATGTTTCATAGCTAGCTTCCGGTTTTCTTCGATTTGTCGGCCCAAGTTATTATCCACCTCGGAATAAGTGAGGTGGATAGTGGCCTTCATCTTTGGATAGTAAATGTTATACCAACAATTTTCGTTTTGATGTCTTCTGTCAATAGTCAGAAAACTATAGCGGGAAGCCTCGAATGTATAAGGACAATTCCAATTTGAATCTGGACTTATATAGGATGGTTCAGGCAAGTCGATGCGCGCATAGGCCTTTGGTTTCGGCACATATTCATCATCGCATCCGAAGATAATTAGGGTAAGGAATGTATATGAAATCATCTTTCTCATCATTCTTCCGTCTTTGGCAAAATGGTAACCTTCACTTGTTTTATCCTGCGCTTATCAGCTGCTTCAATTGTAAACTGATAGTTATGAAAGCGTGTTTTTTCATTTTTCTGTGGAATCTTTCCTTCATGTTCTAAAATGAAGCCAGCAATGGAATCACTTTCACCCTTAGCTTGTTCAAACACATCGCCAGAAACATCTAACACACGGTACATGTCGATGAGGGCTGTCTTGCCTTCGAATACATAATTGTTTTCGTCAAGCTTTGAATAGACTATGTCGTCTTCATCAAACTCATCGCTGATTTCTCCAACAATTTCCTCAATGATGTCCTCCAATGTAATAATTCCCGAGCTGCCACCGTATTCATCGACAACAATGGCCATGTGGTTCTTTTTCGCCTGAAATTCTCTCAGTAAATCGTCTAACTTCTTGTTTTCCGTAACGAAACTGGGTGGTCTTAAAAGTCTTCGCCAATTAAAGTCTGTTGATTTATTGAGATGAGTTAACAAATCTTTCACGTACAAAACTCCAATGACATTGTCGAATGTGTCTTCGTTCACAGGGATTCTGGAAAAACCATGCTCAACAATTTCTTGTTGGAGTTCTGCATAGTTCATTGAGGAGTCAAAACTTACAACATCGATTCTCGGAGTCATCACTTGACGCACTTCAGTGGAGCCAAATTTCACAATGCCGCTAAGGATTCGCTTCTCTTCTTCCTTTGTGTTTTGATCTGTAGTCAACTGTATTGCATGACTCAATTCATCTGCCGTGATGTTTGAACTGTTATCTGATTCTTTAGCTTTTGCATTGATTTTTCTTGTGGAACGAACCATCAATTTTGAAAATGGGGCAAACACCTTCCTCATAAAACTCAGGGGGAAAGCCATTATCAAAGAAAGTCGGTAGGCCTGCTTCGTAGCATAAATTTTTGGCGATATCTCACCAATAATCAAAATGAAAAGAGTGACTACCACAACTTGGACAACAAAGCCTAGTACTTCTCTTCCTGCAAAGTCAAACATCATATCCATCAGGGTAGTGGATAATATTATAATCGCAACATTGACTAAGTTATTGCCAATTAAAATGGTAGCAAGTAAGGTGTTAGGCTTAGATAGGAGATCTGTTACAATCGAGGCAGATTTTGTCCCTTCGGTTTCAAGTTTTTCTCTGTCCTGTGGAGATAATGAGAAATAGGCTACTTCTGACCCGCTAATTAGTGCACTCAACATCATCAGAATGGCTGTGATAAGCAAGCCAATCACCATTCCAATGTCCCAAGGTTTTAATATGGAGAGAAACGTGCTCGAAAAAGGGTCAGGATCCACTAAGTTCGATATTAATTAAAAGGGAAGATCATCGAATGATTCATCTTCAGCGGAGTCGGGCTCCATGTTTTTACTTGGCTTCGCTTTCGCAGCTGGTTTGCTCTGTTGGGCAGGGGCAGGGCTGGCGTTATCACCGTCTGGTCTGCCTCCGATCAATGTTAAAGTGTCAGCCTCAATTTCGGTAACATAGCGTGTGATTCCATCCTTATCATCATAGCTTCTGGTCCGCAACTTACCTTCGATATATACCTGACGTCCCTTGGCTAGATACTTTTCTGCTACTTCGGCTGCGCCTCGCCAAACATTAACGGAGTGCCATTCAGTATTCGTGATGCGTTCACCATTTTTATTGGTATAGGTCTCAGAAGTTGCAATTCTTAGTCGAGCAACTTTTGCTCCAGAACTTATCACACGTACCTCTGGATCAGCACCTAAATTTCCTAGAATGATTACCTTGTTTACTCCTGCCATATCTACTTTTCTGTTTTAACAAACCTACTCCAAATTGAACTTCGATACAAGTCTTGACTTATCTCCATTTACTAAAAATCATTACTTTCTAAATATCGGTCGATAAGTCTTGGGAGTGCAAACGTATGAACTTCGTTCAGCTTAGATGAGATGAAACTTGATTCAGGTAGACATTTCACCTTGATGTGATGAAATGTTGCATAAATGTCTTGATGGCTAAGCACGTGTTTTTTGGCTTTGTTCGATTTTATCATTTCCACAGAAAGTGAACCTAGGATAGAAAAAACTGCGTCTGGTAAATTGAGTTCATTAGAGCTGGATTCGATAAGCGGGAATTGATACAAACCGTTCCAAATGTCATTCTCACTTCTTCGGTGGAGCCACACATTACTGTCATCTTGAATTATGAAATAGTGGAAATACCTTGAACGCCTCTTTAGTTTTTTGACCTTTAATGGGATTTGATCAACCCATTGGTTTTGCAGAGCTATGCAGTATTCAGATAAGGGACAGTTTTGACAATTTGGATTTTTGGGTACACATTGCATTGCGCCAAACTCCATCATCGCTTGATTATGCCTGCCAGGATTGGAGTCTTTGATCAATTCATCCGCCAATTTTTGAATTGTGTTTTGTGTAACGCTTTGGTTCGTGTCCTCTGAAATTCCAAACAAGCGAGAAATGACCCGGATAACGTTTCCATCTACAGCGGCTCTTTTTTCACCGAATGCAATGGACGCAATGGCAGAAGCTGTATACGGGCCGACTCCTTTTAATTTTAAAATTGAACTATATTGATTCGGAAATTCCCCGCTAAATTCCATCATCACTTGCTTCGCAGCAAAGTGCAAATTGCGAGCACGACTATAATAACCTAAGCCTTGCCATAGCTTCAACACTTCATCCTCTGGAGCATTTGCAAGTTTTTCGATGGTTGGGAATTGATTAATAAACGCCAAATAGTATGGAGTTCCTTGTGCAACACGGGTTTGTTGTAGTATTATTTCGGAAAGCCAAATCCTATATGGATCACGGGTTTCGCGCCACGGCATCAAGCGTTCGTTTTGATCAAACCAAGTGTCCAAAACCTCAGGGATGTTATGCGGATCTAACGATTTCAATTTCAGTGGCGAAAATAGTTCCATATCTATTTTTAATGTTTTGAAATGATGCTATATTTGCACCCCGTTTTTTGAAATCGGTAAAAACACTGAATATCAAAAGTTTATAATAGAATAAAGAATTATGACGAAGGCAGAAATAGTCAATGAAATAGCAGACAAAACAGGTTTAGATAAGGTTGAAGTGCTTACTACGGTTGAGGCATTCATGAATAGTGTGAAGAATTCATTGGCTCGTGATGAGAACGTTTATTTGAGAGGTTTTGGAAGTTTCATCGTGAAAGAGCGAGCTGAAAAAACAGGTAGAAACATCTCAAAGAATACTACAATCATAATCCCTGCTCACAACATCCCTTCATTTAAGCCAGCGAAAACATTCGTTGACAAAGTGAAGAAGAATGTGAAGGTTAAGTAACCAAATGAACCTGAAACCAGGACATTGGATTTTATTGGGTGTTTCAGCATCCATTGTTGTTCTTTTACTTCTTGCTCCTCAACATTTGCCAATGGAAGAAGCAAATGCTTTGGAAGAGACGACTTCAGATCCTCCGACTGTTGAAAATGACATTGATGAAGCTTTAGCCATCATCAATGGACAAGCTCCAATGCAGGGTATCCTTAAATTGAGGGCCATTGCAGGAGAGAATCCCGGTAATTTCCGAGCACAATATCATTTGGGACGTTTTTCGGCTCAAACAGGTCAGTGGGAAAAAGTGATTGAGCGATTTGAAATCGTGAATAAAATTGAACCAGGTTTTCCTGAGTCGGACTATTGGATAGGTTTGGCAAAGTTTAATTTAGGGGAAAAGGAAGAGTCAAGTGCTTACCTTGAGCGTTTTGTAGCCAAGGAAGAAAATAATAAGGAGCTCCGTGAGGAAGCTTCAATAATGTTGAATCAAATAAAATAATAGATATGCCAAGCGGTAAGAAAAGAAAACGTCATAAGATGGCTACCCACAAGCGCAAGAAGCGTTTAAGAAAAAACCGTCACAAGAAGAAGAAGTAATCCTTCACAATTAACAGCCCCCCGGCTATAAAATAGATCAAAGTGAGTGAAACTAGTAAAGAAATGGTCATTCGCTCCGGGGATGGTGAGGTCAATATTGCTCTTCTTGAAAACAAGGGATTAGTAGAGTATCACAACGAAAAACTCGACAAGGGTTTTAACGTGGGTGATATTTTCCTTGGTAGAATAAAACGACTCGTCCCCGGGCTAAATGCGGCCTTTGTAGACGTAGGTTACGAAAAGGATGCGTTCTTGCATTATCATGATTTGGGCCCAAAAGCTCTGTCATTGCAGAAATACATTTCCGAAGGAATTACTGGTAAGCGAGAATCAGGGTTGTTAAACGACTTTGAGATCCAGCCAGAAATAGATAAGAACGGGAAAATCGAACAGGTTCTAAAGCCCAATCGATATATGCTTGTTCAAATCGCTAAAGAACCTATCTCGACTAAAGGTCCTAGACTAACATGTGAAATAAGCATCGCTGGTAGATACATCGTGCTTGTTCCTTTCAGTGACAGAATCTCTGTGTCACAAAAAATTAAAAGTCGCGAAGAACGCGAGCGACTTCGGAGACTCATTGCCAGTATTAAACCAAAGAACTTTGGTGTAATCGTTAGAACTGTTGCCGAAAACAAAAAGGTAGCGGAGCTAGACGCTGACATGCGCAACCTAACGGAGCGCTGGAAAAAGTCATTCGATAATTTCACATCAACTAAACCACCGATGAAGGTGTTGGGTGAGATTGATAGAACCAATGCAATTCTAAGAGACTTATTGAGTCCATCGTTCAATCAAATTGCAGTGGATAGTCCAGAACTCTTTGAAGATGTTTCGACTTATCTTAAGACCATTTCTCCAGAAAGTGAGAAGATTGTAAAACTGCATAAGGGCAAGACAGATATCATGGAACACTATGGTATCGAAAAACAGATAAAGTCTTTATTCGGCAAGCATGTTACCATGAAAAGTGGTGCCTATTTGGTGATAGAGCATACCGAGGCTATGCATGTCATTGATGTGAATAGCGGAAATACGGCAAAGCAAGAATCAAATCAAGAAGCAAATGCAATACGAGTAAACATCGAATCTGCGGAAGAAATTGCTAGACAACTTCGATTGCGTGACATGGGTGGATTGGTTGTTATCGATTTCATTGACCTAAGGCAGAATGAGAATCGAAAGTTACTTCAGACGAAATTGAAGGAATACATGGCTGCTGATCGTGCAAAACATCAAGTCTTGCCGGTAAGTCGTTTTGGGCTTGTCGAGATTACTCGACAACGGGTGCGTCCAGAAATGGCAATTAAGACTGCTGAAGTATGTCCTACATGCAATGGAACAGGTGAAGTGCAAGCAGCAATCACTGTGGTTGATGAAATGGAAAACAATTTGAGGTCATTAATGGAGGAGCAAAAGCCAAAGACCTTGACAATTGCAGCCCACCCGTTTGTTGCGGCATATCTGCAAAAGGGAGTGTTTGGTTTCCAACGAAAGTGGTTCAAGGCCTATAAAAAGTGGATTAACATTGAATCAAAAACGGCTCTTACGTTACTTGATTACGAGTTTCTCGATAAAGAAGGAAAAGAGATTTTATTCTAGGTAAAGCCTTCCCAATTGGGAAGGCTTTTTTGTTGCTTCTATTGCCCAGATAATTAACTGCTCATACATTTGAATTTATGTTGCCGAGCAAAACACTTTCCATAACAGATGCAATAATAAAAGCTCGCACGTTTTGCAATTATAGAGAGCGATGTCATAAAGAGTTACGCGAAAAACTATACAACCTTGGATTGTGGAAACGCGATGTAGATCATGTGATCATGCAAATGATAGAGGAGAATCTTCTCAATGAAGAGCGATATGCGAAAAGCTATGCGCGCGGCCACTTTTACAATAAAAAATGGGGCAAATACAAGATTACTGTTGAGTTAAGATCTAAACAGATTCATGATCGACTTATCAAGGAAGCTTTAATGGAAATAGATGAAGACGATTATCAATCCATGATTAAAAAATTAATTGATAGAAAGGCTAAAGAGTTGAAAGGGAAGCCATTCGAGAAAAAACAAAAAGTGAGTCGGTATCTTATGCAAAAGGGATATTCATACAATGAAATAACAACTCATTTGAATTCGCATTTCGAGGCGAAATAGTGACTACCAAACCATACATTCGCAGCATATGATAACACAAGACGACATCAGAGAGATGGTCGGACGCCTGGATGCGTTGAGGGGGTACCTTTGACATTGATCATAAAAAGGCTCAGATAGCAGACGAGGAACAAAAGACTCACGATCCCAATTTTTGGGATGACCCCAAAAAGGCCGAGTTAACCGTAAAACTTATCAATAAGAAGAAGGTTTGGACCAATGCCTTTGATGAAATTGCGACAGCTTTAGATGATCTCACAGTGCTTTTTGATTTCTACAAAGAAGATGAAGCAACAGCGGAGGAGGTTCAGAAACAATATGACAAGCTCTCTGGTTTGCTGGATGATTTGGAGATGAAGAACATGCTCAGCGCGGAAGAAGATGGCTTGGATGCTGTTCTTCAAATAACGGCTGGTGCCGGTGGTACAGAAAGCTGCGATTGGGCTTCCATGCTCATGCGGATGTACTTGATGTGGGCAGAGAAAAATGGATATAAAGTAACGGAGCTCAATTATCAATCTGGAGATGTGGCTGGTGTGAAAACGGTAACATTAGAAATTTCAGGAGATTTTGCTTTTGGATATTTGAAAGGCGAAAATGGCGTGCATCGATTGGTGAGAATATCTCCCTTTGATTCAAATGCCAAGCGTCATACGAGTTTTGTGTCTGTTTATGTATATCCTTTAGTGGATGACTCAATCGAAATCAATGTGAACCCATCAGACATCGAATGGGATACCTTCAGATCTGGTGGCGCTGGTGGTCAAAATGTGAATAAAGTAGAAACTGGAGTAAGACTTAAACACGGACCATCCGGAATCATCATCGAAAACACGGAAACGCGCTCACAACTTCAGAATCGCGAAAAAGCAATTCAGTTATTAAAATCTCGACTCTATGAAATGGAGCTTGAAGAACGAAGGGCTAAACAAGCGGAAATTGAAGCCAACAAGAAGAAAATTGAGTGGGGAAGTCAAATTCGGAACTACGTATTACATCCATATAAAATGGTGAAAGACGTGAGAACGGGTGTAGAGACTACAAATGCGGATGCAGTACTGAATGGGGAAATCGATGATTTCCTTACAGGATTTTTGATGTGGTGGTCAGGAAAGTTGACCTATGAAGGAGAAGCAGAGTAATTAGGAATCTAATTCCTGAGCTATTTCTTCCTCCTTTTTCTCAAACATACTTGGCATAAGGCTATTTAAAGCACCCATAGTTGCCCAGTAGCCTAAAAATCCAACAAGGAAAAGAAGCATCCAGAAGGCCATTAAGAAAAAACCAAGAAAAACAAAGAAGCCGAAATATTCGCCCATGGCATTTTTACATTTGGCAGCGAATATAATTGAACTCACAAAATAATTATCAATCAAATAGCAATGGATTTTAGAATAGAGCATGATACTATGGGAGAAGTTCGCGTTCCAGCTGATAAATACTGGGGTGCGCAGACAGAAAGGTCAAGAAATAACTTCAAAATTGGAGCCGAAGCGAGTATGCCTTTAGAGGTGGTTCATGGATTTGCATACTTGAAAAAGGCAGCTGCTCATGCAAACTGTGAATTAGGTGTGTTGAGCGAAGAGAAGCGAAACTTGATATCCTCAGTATGTGACGAAATCTTAACAGGAATGCATGACGACCAATTCCCATTGGTGGTATGGCAAACGGGATCGGGTACGCAATCAAACATGAATATGAATGAAGTTGTGAGCAATCGCGCTCATGTTTTAAATGGGGGCACTTTGGGCGAAGGTCAGAACTTGATTCATCCGAACGATGACGTGAACAAATCACAGTCGTCCAACGATACTTTCCCAACGGGAATGCACATCGCTAGCTATAAAATGGTGGTTGAAACGACAATCCCAGGGGTTGAAAAGCTCAGAGATACGTTGGCAGCAAAAAGTAAGGAGTTCATGAATGTGGTAAAAATCGGACGCACACATTTAATGGATGCAACTCCACTAACAGTGGGGCAAGAATTAAGTGGGTATGTTTCACAATTAGATCACGGTCTAAGAGCGCTAAGAAACACACTTGCACACCTAAGTGAAGTGGCCTTGGGTGGAACGGCAGTTGGAACAGGAATAAATACTCCAGCAGGTTACGCGGAATTAGTGGCGAAGAAGATTGCAGAGTTCACTGGCCACCCTTTTGTTACAGCCGAGAATAAATTTGAGGCATTGGCCGGGCACGATGCCATTGTTGAAACCCACGGAGCATTGAAGCAATTGGCGGTTAGCTTGATGAAAATTGGCAATGATATTCGCTTGTTGGCAAGTGGACCTAGATGCGGAATTGGTGAGTTGATTATTCCAGAAAACGAACCGGGATCCAGCATTATGCCTGGCAAGGTAAATCCTACACAGTGCGAGGCGCTTACTATGGTTTGCGCTCAGGTAATTGGAAACGATGTGGCTGTTACAACTGGAGGAATGAACGGACATTTTGAGTTGAATGTATTCAAACCAATGATGGCCTTTAATTTATTGATGAGTGCCCGCCTAATCGGAGATGCTTGTGTTTCTTTTAATGATAACTGTGCGGTTGGAATTGAACCTAATCATGCACGTATCAAGCAAAATTTAGACAACTCTTTGATGCTCGTTACTGCGTTGAATACCAAGATAGGTTATGAAGCTGCCGCTAAAATTGCTAAGACAGCTCATAAAAATGGTACAACGTTAAAAGAGGAGAGTGTCAATTTAGGATACCTAACAGCTGAGGAGTTTGATCAGTGGGTTGATCCGTCAAAAATGATTGGAAGTCTGGGTTAAAGAAACTCGGACTTTCCTTCACCCTCAAGATCTTTTACAAACTGTTTGATCTTTTGCTCTTCATCTTTTTGACAGATGAGAAGTGCGTCTTCAGTATCAATTACGATATAATTGTGCAAGCCTTGTATGACAGCCAGTTTATTCTTTGGCATCATTACTATGCTGCTTGATGTCTCATAGGTCTTGACATTCTTGCCAAATGAGACATTCTCGCCATCCTTGGTTTTGACCTGATCGTATAATGATCCCCAAGTGCCTAGATCTGACCAACCAAAGTCCTGACCCAAAACGACATCTACATTGTCTGCTTTTTCCATGATACCATAGTCGATGGAGATGCTCTGACATTCTGAATAGATACGACTGATCGAATTGCCCTCATTGCCTGTCCAGAAATCATCTTTGCAAGATTCAAATGCTTCTGCCATATCAGGTAAATGCTTTCGAATTGCCTCAATAATAGAAGATGTCTTCCAAATGAACATTCCACTGTTCCAATAGAAATCACCACTCTGTAAAAATTTCAGGGCTAAATCAGTAGTTGGTTTTTCGGTGAAGGTTTTAACCTTCTTAATATTTTCAGTATCGTGTTCGGAATCCCGGTGAAATTGGATATATCCATATCCTGAATCAGGTCGAGTTGGTTGTATGCCTAATGTTACAAGATGTCCAGTTTGACTCGCGTGACTGATTGCGTCATTAAATGCTGAATGAAAGGTTTTCTCCTTAAGAATAATGTGGTCAGCGGGGGTGATTACCATAATCGATTCTGGATTCTTCTTGTAAAGCTTATATGCAGCATATGCGATACATGGAGCTGTGTTTTTCCTTGACGGCTCAAGCAATATTTGATCCTCTCTTAAATCAGGCAAATGCTTCTGTGTCAATTCAGCATAGGCAGAAGATGTCACTACCATAAAGTTTTCTCTTGGAGAGAGATCTTCAAATCGATCATAGGTGAGTTTTATAAGTGAGGATCCTGTGCCAAGAATATCTAAGTATTGTTTGGGCATGGTTTCCCTGCTCATCGGCCAAAATCTACTTCCAACACCACCAGCCATTATCACGCAATGCACATCCTTGTTCATATCACACAATTTAAGTGTCAAAAGTAGAATTCAAAGTAAGAGCCAATTTGAATAAATAGTTAGGAATTGATAAGTTCCACTTCACATTGTCCATGCACCATGAAGTAACGTGAACTTGAAATTTCCTGACATCGGAAACGAGTTCGTTTCAATTGCCCTTTCCTAAACACGCGATGATTAGAGACAATACGAAACGAAGAACCCTCTTCAAGGTCGATAAGGCGCAAAGCTTGCTCATCATTAAACTCGTTTAACTTGGCAAGTAGAAGAGAGTCGGAACATGAGGCAGCCTTAGGATTGCTGATGTGATTTCTCACTTCTGGTTCTAAATCTATTGGGAAACAACGCTCAGTTAGTAGCTCTTCGAGCAAATTGGAATAAACTTTTTTCCAGGTTGCACCATGCGGATTTTTGAGTGTTTTGCGCTGACAAAAATCATGGTGATGGGCGATTTCATGAGTGAAGGTTATCAGGAATGAATAAGGGTTAAGATTGCCATTAACAGTAATGGTTGGCATACCATTTTTACCTTTTGGCCTATAATCCCCCAATTTGGTTCTACGCGGTTTGGTGATTTTTATGAATACAGGATAGGCATCGATCCAATTATATACTAGGGCGCATGCTTGCTCGGGCATGTACAGTTGCATCTGTCTTACAAATGCATCTCTAGTCATGAATATGCAACAGTGGTTTCAGCTGGAGCTTGTTGACTTTGACCCCAATGCGGACAATCACAGTCCTTCCCTTTAAACAGTTTGCAAGAGCTTAATCCAATAACGACAAATAAAAGGAAGATAGTTTTCAATAGCCTCATAGTGTAAAGCTACATCTAAATGGAAAAAAGACTGCACTATTTTAGAATTACATTTGTCCTAATGGGGGCATTTGTTTTTCATTTAGGTAAGTACATACTATTAATTCTTCGGGTCTTTAGTAGGCCAGAAAAATTTTCAATTTATCGAAAGCGACTTTTCGATGAAATGGTTTCGCTTGGGCTTGACTCATTAGGGATTATCGCGGTTATTTCCATATTTATGGGTGCGGTCATTACCATTCAAACCTCCGCTAATATTGATAGCGTCTTAATTCCATCATATACAATAGGTTTTACAACAAGGCAATCCACCATTCTTGAATTTAGCCCGACTATTATGGCGCTCATTCTAGCGGGTAAAGTAGGTTCGAATGTTGCTTCTGAAATAGGGACAATGCGCATTACTGAGCAGATAGATGCCCTTGAAATTATGGGTGTTAACTCATCTTCATTCTTAATCTTGCCGAAGATTGTTGCGTCAATTTTTATAAATCCGTTTTTGACCATCATTTCAATGTTCGTTTCAATTGGTGGTGGTTATGTTATTGCTATGACCACTGATATTGTTTCGGTCGAGGATTATGTTTATGGTATACAGTTAGATTTTAAACCTTTTCATGTTGGGTATGCCTTAGTGAAATCAGCGGTTTTTGCATTTTTAATCACCTCGATTCCTGCTTATCAGGGATACTACGCATCAGGTAGTGCTTTGGAAGTGGGTAAGGCAAGTACAAGAGGGGTGGTTTACAGCTCAATTTTAATTCTGATCGCTAACTATTTCATTACTCAATTAATACTTATATGATTGAGGTTAAAGGGTTATACAAGGCTTTTGGGGACAAAGAAATTCTAAAAAATATTTCGGTGTATTTTGAAGCTGGAAAAACCAATCTGATTATCGGGGCGAGCGGTAGTGGTAAATCTACCTTGGCTCGATGTTTAATTGGTCTGGTTAAACCTGATCAGGGTGAGGTGCTCTATGGTGGAAAGGATTTTTTGACCTTGACCATGAGTGAGAAAAAGGAAGTAAGGAGAGAGGTAGGATTTTTGTTTCAGGGAAGCGCTCTTTTTGATTTTATGACGGTTGCTGAAAACGTCAGATTCCCATTGGATATGCTGACCAATATGACGATAGCTGAAAAAAAGCAACGTGTCGATCAGGTATTAGAGCGTGTTGAGCTCTCTCATGCCCATAAGCTTCTTCCTGCCGAATTGAGCGGTGGTATGAAAAAGCGAGTGGGTATTGCACGTGCAATCTCCTCAAGACCTAAGTATCTATTCTGTGATGAACCTAATTCTGGTTTGGATCCTCTGACTTCAATAGTAATCGACAAATTGATTCATGAGCTTACAATAGAGTATAATACTACCACCATGATTATTACGCACGATATGAACTCCGTTCTTGAGATCGGTGAGCATATTTTGTTTATTCACCAAGGAGAAAAGGCTTGGGAGGGAGATAAGAATGAAATTCTTGAGACAGAGAGCGAGGTGGTTTTAGATTTCGTTTACGCTTCGGAATTTATGAAAAAAGCCAGAAAATAAAAAAGCCCCAATCTTCGATTGAGGCTTTTCTTAACTTTTAATTTAATGCTATCGACTTTGGAAGTCGTTCAGTAACAGGAGAGTTCCTTCTCTTCTCACATAATCATCATTATCTGTATAGAGGACTATCCTCCATGTATAAGCCCCCATTGGTACGCGTTCACCTCCAACTTTTCCATCCCATTCAAAATCTTTATCCGTGGTGGTATAGAGCTTGTTTCCCCATCGATCATATACTTCCAATCGAAGTTCTCTAATTCCAAGACTTTCAATCTTCCAAGTTTCATTATTACCATCGTCATTTGGTGAAAAACTGTTTGGAATGTATAAATGATATTCTGGCTTGACCAATACCAAAGCAACATCCGTACAAGTGTGCTCATTAGTTGATGTCAACTCAACTTCATAAGCATTTCCATCAGGCATGGAAATAACAGGTGAAGATTCAATCGAGGTTATACCTGCTTCCGCGATATTCCAATCGAAATATTGAATTGAATCAGTTGACCAAGACTTATTGTGGAATACGACTTCGTAATCATTGATGTATTCATATTCAAAATCAGCCGTAACATCTGAAACGTCTACCCTGATTGAAGCCATACGAACGGTGTCGCACATATCTTCTACCCGCACATCATAGATACCCGATTCCTTGGGAGTAATGGAGTGCAACTTACCGGTGGCTTGAGGTGAATTTTCCCAGAAGTATCTGTAGTCTCCACCACCATCAATTCCTTTTGCCTCAAGTATTATTTGGTCTCCGCTGCAGATTACCGTATCATTCGTAACCGTGAGATCTAAGTCATTTTTCTTAGCAATAATGGCCCAAACGGTCTTTTCCGCTGTATCTGCATGACAACCATCTGTCAGTTTAACCGTGAATGGTTTGTCTTCGTATATGATCTGCTGAATATAATCTTCGTTGGAAGCGAAATCCGTCCAAGTCAATTCATATCCCCATCCAAAGCCACCGCTGGCTTGAGCTGGACCAAAATGTGCCTTCATTTGCGCGCATGCTAATGTATCATTTTGGACGCCTCTAATTACCAAAGGATCAGCTACTGGAACGTTCACATAAACGGAATCAACATAGTCAACTAAGCCACAAATGTCATTTACTGTTACATAATAGTACCGAGATAATAGTGGTGCGACAACCGTGGTGGAGTCTGGACTTCCATTGTCCCAAGCAAACGTATATGGTGGGTATCCACCGCTAGCGCTTACTTTAATTTCAATGGGGTCACCCGGACAGGCAATTTCCTCAACCTTGGTGTCTTCAGTAAATGTAACCACAGGGTCATTGTCGGTATAGAGATTAAATGTTTTTACAACAGACTCTCCAGTACAGCCCCTTGTGATAGTAACCGAATAAGTGGTGTCTACCAAACTGAATACACTGATTGTTGAGTCTGTAGTTCCATCGCCCCATAGATAGGAGATATCACCATGCCAAATTTGATCGTTGAATTCAACTGCCACTGCAATATCTACTGGCGAATCGGTACAGTTAACTGTTTGCTCGTCACCAATTTTTACAACGGCCCAGGGCACATTAAATACGCCAACGGTTATCACTTCGGTGGCGGACTGAAATCCGCATCCATCTTCAATTTGTACTACATAGGAAGAAGTTACTGTGGGTTGAACATATTGGAAGGAATCAGTGGTTGCCGCATTGCTCCAAGTATATGTAAATGGCGGGAGTCCATTCGTAACGTTCACACCAATCAGTGCTGCTGTATCATTACAATCGAGTGTAGTATTGCCATAGCCGGAGGTTTGCAAGACAGGTTGATCAATTATGGTTAAGGCGAGAGTATCAGTTTCTCCACACATCGAAACATTGGAATCCGTCACGATGAAATCGAAGGTTTCTATGACTTCGGCCAATTGGTCGTAATAAATTTCAATGTCGTAACCCACGGTTTGAGAGTCCTGCGGGAAGGTTATTTCACATTCGTATACCCCATTTACTAGAGTGCATCCCGGAATAAGCTCATAGTCTACACCCATTGTTGCCGTTCCTGCAATTTGATACTCTAAAGTGTAAGGCGGGTAAGTTGAATCAGTTCGCGTGAAATAAAGATCTAGATTTCCACAACCTTCGTAAAGAGCACTGTCAAATCCCCATGGATTGTAAGATGGTTGAGGATTCACTGAAATTCCGAAAAATTCAAAGCTCTTGGCCTTAAGGAAAACTGCCGAGTCAAAGATTCTGTCTACCCCATCGCAAATGGCCATTTTTACGTGGTAAGTATCACAAGCTTGCACATAGACTGGTCGAGTCTGGAAAACATCCGTCCAAGCACCATAGGTGTTATTCGTATTAAGATCAGCAAATGTGAATGCATTGCTCGTTGGTCCATTATTGTAATACTGTGCGTATGAGGGATTATTATTGCAAACACCACTCCCGGTTCCAGCGTGAATTGATGTGATCGCAACAGGTAGACTGGTGGTTCCTGGCACTATAGAAACGTTCACAGCGTTGTTCGAATAAGCACCACTAATACCTGGACCACTGATAAAAAACCCAAAAGCATCGTTGTATTGTGAACATGGATAAACAGGCCATTCTTCTGATCCAAAACAATATTCAAAGGCAACAGAATCATCTTGTGGTGCAACGAAATCAAATTCAAGAACCGCTTTATCGCGCATTACAGAAGGTGGAGTGCCCCATCCAACTGATTGTGCAACTTGTAAAACATCAGCATCACCATTTCCATTGAAACTAGCAGATGCAAAGCCGTTGTTCGGAATTAAATTGATGTTTCCACTCGACATTACAATGCCACTGTCGATTCCGAATATATTTCCTCCACCAGTGAAGTATCCTACTTGGTTGGTAACGTTGGCATTATTGGAGCCATTGTACTCAAAGTTAAATGCGTTGATGTTGCTCCCCATAAACACATTCTGCAATAAATATGCAGATGAGTTATATGGAGTCGAATTCGTCACTGACATTTGAGCTTGACCCAAACTGAAAGTGGCAAGTAAAGCGACTCCTAAGGCAAATAAGTAATTGATTTTATTAATCATTTTATCTAGTTTACGACAGATAGAGTTCCAGTTTTCTCAACCTTAGTTCCACCTATTGTTGTTCCATTTAGTTTGTAAAGATACATGTTCAAAATACCAGTGGTGTTTTCTTCCCCTTTCCAGGTGAAATACTGGTCGCTGCTATGGTAAATAAGTTGCCCCCAGCGGTCATATATTTCTATTTTGAAATCAGTGAATTGTTCATCAATATCTAATTTAAAGAAATCATTTTTCCCATCGTTATTAGGCGAAAATGCCGAAGGAATAGAGTAGTTGTCCTCAACCGCCACGGTGCGATGTGTTTTAGCGAAACAGCCATCCGTATTGATTACAGTGAGCTCTACTTCATTTACAGAACCTGGAGCCATGTCCGTTACTAGAACTTCAGTGGACCCAACTTGTTTGCCGTTCACGCTCCATTCATAAGTCGCGATGTCGCCACTGGTGTTTGCGAACAGTTCAACAGAACCGTTGCTTTCATGGACGTCATAGTCGAATTCAACTTGAACTTCACTCATGGAAATTTGACGATCCACTTTATGAGGATCTCCGCATCGATCAAGGTAAGTTAGGGTAATGTTATCGTCAGATGTAACTGTTTGCTGATAATCGGGGTTCATGCTTTTTCCGTCCCAGAAATAAAGTGTTTCTGAATTGGACTGGGTGATGTTCACAACCTCGTTGTAGCAGGCTGTAATTGATGGCGTTTCTGGTATTTCGATTGGATTTTTCACCAATTCAAATTTGGCGTCAATGCTTTGATCCAAGCAGCCATCCATAACTTTGGCAATCAAAGTAGTCTCCTCATTGGCTTCTACAGCTATAGGTGAGTCGAAAGTAAGTCCGTTATCAAAGCTGTAAGTGTAACCAGTACCAATGCCTCCTGAAACCTGCGAAAGATTAGGTTTTATTGTGATTTCGTCACCGACACAATCAAAGTTGATAGATTTAAGTGGAATTGGTGTGATTGGATCATGATCCTCTACAATTACGTTTATCATAGCTTCTGCTTCAGTTCCACAGGCATCAATGATTTTTACGCTGTGTTGTCTGGTTGATTCGGGATGCAGAATTGCATCCTTGTCCGTACTGCCGTTTTCCCAGAGAAATGAAAACGGAGCGTGCCCACCATGATAACTAGGCTCTATAAGCAATTCAGATCCTTTACAGGTGTATTTGTCTTGAATATATTCCGCATCAACCGTTACAATAGGGTCGTTTTCCACTCTTATTTCAAAACCTCTCAGCTCAGAAATGCCGAGCATAGTATGAGAAATCTGTAGGATGTAAGTTGTCGTTTGTTCAGGATTTACGGTAATGACAGAGTCCGTTTCTCCAGTATTCCAGCTATATATAAATCCTGGAGTCCAATTGCTGATCGTGACCCCTATTTGTTGAGCTGGGCTCGCGCAGTTGAAGGTGTTTGAACCGCCAATTCTTAAGATTGTTGGGTTTGGATTATCTCCCTGACCGACTGTGGTTGATACCAACAGCACCTGGAGTAGAATTGTGAACGCGATGGATGTAATTTTCTTCATGGGGTATAGCCATTGATTGAAGCTACAAGTTTAACCAAACTTTCTCGATTTGGTAGTGATTTTGAGGCGATTTGTCGGTATTTTAAGGGAGTTTATTAGTTGATAGGATGCCAATCTCCATCACTATATTTGCCCACATACAAAACGAAATTCTATTAAAAGGTTGCCATTATGAACATTCAGGAGGTGAAAGATTACATCGAAAATCATAAAGAACGGTTTATCAACGAGTTGGTCGAGCTGTTGAAAATTCCTTCGGTAAGTGCTGATAGCGCTTACGATTCTGAAACCAAGAGGTGTGCAAATCATGTGAAACAATCATTACTTGATGTAGGTGTCGATTTCGCGGAAGTATGTCCCACCGCTGGCCACGCTATTGTGTATGCAGAGAAAATAAACGATCCAACCAAGCCAACAATTTTGGTTTATGGTCATTATGATGTGCAGCCTGCTGATCCAGTTAGTCTATGGAGTTCGCCTCCATTCGATCCGGTTATTAAGGATGGAAAGATTTTCGCCAGAGGTTCAGCGGATGATAAAGGGCAGTTTTATATGCATGTTAAAGCGTTTGAGATATTGTCAAACTTGGGAGAGTTGCCATGCAACGTGAAATTCATGATTGAAGGCGAAGAGGAAGTAGGATCTTCCAATTTGGGCCTGTTTGTGAAGGAGAATAAGGAGAAATTGAAAGCGGATGTAATAGTTATTTCTGATACCTCCATCATAGACAATGATACCCCATCGATCACTGTTGGACTCAGAGGATTAAGCTATGTAGAGGTAGAGGTTACTGGGCCATCAAAGGACTTACACTCGGGAGTTTATGGAGGAGCCGTGGATAATCCTGTGAATGTGTTGTGTGAAATGATTGCTTCTTTGAAGGATGAAAACAATGCCATTACCGTGGAAGGATTTTACGATAAGGTCGAGGTCGTGAGTGATGAGGATAGAGCCGCTATGGCGGAAGCTCCATTCAACAAGCAAGACTATCTGGACGCGGTGGGTGTCAAGGCGACAAGGACAGAGAATGGATATTCTGATCGAGAAGGCACTTCTATTCGACCAACTTTAGATGTAAATGGCATTTGGGGAGGTTATATTGGAGAAGGGGCTAAAACAGTACTTCCTTCGAAAGCTTACGCAAAAATCTCAATGCGATTAGTACCACATCAAGAACCTGATGAGATCACTGCTTTGTTTAAAAGTCATTTTGAAAAAATTGCTCCACCATCGGTAAAGGTGAAAGTCACAGCACATCACGGAGGTGAGCCGGTTGTGATACCCACTGACAATCCTGGATATAAAGCGGCTTCTCGTGCAATGGAGTTGACTTTTGGCAAAAAGCCAATACCTGAAAGAGGCGGAGGAAGTATTCCGATCGTTGCTCTATTTGAAAAGGAACTTGGCCTTAAGTCAATTTTAATGGGGTTTGGTTTGGATTCTGATGACATCCATTCGCCAGATGAGCATTATGGTATTTTCAATTATTTAAAAGGAATTGAAACGATACCGTATTTCCATAAATTCTTCGAAGAAGAATCAGCGAAGTAAGGTAAAGCTGCCCCTAAAAGTTTGGGTTTGGCCCTCTAATCCTTTTGCTTCTAGCAAGTAGAAATACACTCCTGTGGGTGCTTGATTGCTGGTAATGTTGCCATCCCAACAGACCTTGTTTTGCCCACTTTCCTTGAGAATTAGCATGCCCCATCGGTTAAAAATCTCAAGCTCTAGTTTGGAAGAGTTTTGTCCGATTGCACAGTATTCATCATTAATACCATCGCCATCAGGACTGAAAACATTTCCACTAAAAACAATCAAAGGACAGTTATTGTCAAATGAAACACTGTCGATTTGTACGCAGCCGTTCGAGTCGATTATTGTTGCAACAATTGTAGATGGCTCGGATACTACAATCGATTCTCCATTTTGACCGTTTGACCAACTCACAGATGTCAAAGACTCACCCAAGACCTGGATGGTTTTTGAGCCACCTTCGCAAATGGTATAATTGTTTAAAGGCTCAATAACCACGGGTGCAGGATCTAAGATTCGAATTTCATCGTAAATCGTGCCGCATTCATTGTTCATTGTAACTGAGTGAGCACCAATTCTGGCAGCAAAAGATGTATCGCTGGTGCCATCCGACCAGTTTATCTGAAAAGGAAATCCTTCCGTTCCAACTGATAGGGAGACAAATGCCTTTGGGTCACAAAGAGTTGTGTCTGGACCAAGGTCAATGTTGAAGCTTGTGTCCCAAAGAACAATGTTGGTTGTATCACTAAATAAACCGCAGGAGTTCGAAATCGAATACCAATAACTGCCTTCACTTGAAACCATAATTTGATCCGAATAGCTTCCAGTTGACCAATTCACAGAATCATTGTTCTTAGTCGCGATTAGGGTTATAGAGTCAATATGTGAACATAACAATCGAGAAGTCTCCAAATCGCTAGTTAAGAAGGGGTCAAATTTCACTGAAATTGTGTCCGAGACAGTATCACAAATATTTGACACCTGAACCCAGTAGGTGGCTGCCGAATCAATGAAAAGACTGGAGTTTGTGCTACCATCTGACCACAGGTATTCGGCATCGTCAAAAGTGACATCTAAATTGAAAATAGCGGTGTCACAAACTATGGTGTCATCGGGGAAATTGAGAACTGGTTGGGCGGTTGTGTTAACTGTGACAATAAGTGTGTCAGATGTCGACCCACAAGAGTTTGTGGCAGTCAAGGAATATACCCCTGTTGCATTGACAGTAAATGTGGTGTCGTTCGAACCATCTTGCCAAACGTAATATACGTTAGGAAGGTTAGGGTCAATTTCAAAATCAAATACATTGCAAACCGAGGTGTCGTTGCCAAGCGAGAACTGCGGGGGACCTGTGACCGCTTCCACAAAAATGGAATCACGGAAATAGCAACTTTGGTATTTTACATCTACCCAATACCACCCTTCTTGGTTTACGCTTATTGTGTCTGTAGTGGCGCCAGTTGACCACTCCAAACAGGCATTGTACCATGATCCGTCCAACACAAGTGCGTTTCCGCTGCCGCAAATGGAGGTGTCATTACCAAGAATATTTGCTTCTACATCCCAAATCACTACGTTTCTATAAAACGTATCGATCGCGTTTCCTCGATATGCGAATAGCGTTATGAGGAAGGTGTCATTGTCATCGTAGATATACTGTGCCTCAAGGCTTGTACTTGTTGCGCCCGATTCACCAAAATCCCACCTTACTGAGTCAAGCCCGATTGTGTCTTCAGGAAAAACCAATGTTGGAGACCCTTCACAGGTTGTTCCAAAAACCACATGGATACCATCAGATAAAAAGGTGCTCACAAAATTGGGAAGACCTTCAGCTATGGTTGAATCAACTTTTAATCCATGCTCTTGATAGTCAGCATCATTGCCATAAAGATTAGGGTGGTTTATAACTGAAAGGGTATCATAGAAGTATGCGAAGTTTAAAGTCAAGTAAATTTTACCATTCGTGCCTAATTGCATATTGGAAGGTACCGCACCTTCATTTAGTGCAGCTAATTCGAATTTAGATGCTAATAGACAATTGGTGTCCAAATGGTCTAAATCATATTGATAAAGCCTTGCGGATGGAAAAGCAGAGAATCGTTGGGCGTAGTATAATTTGCGACTGTCTTGGCTGAATTCAACACCAAAAGGAAAGTTTTGTAAATAGCTTTCAAGCATAAGCGGGGCAGATACTACTCCCGTTGTATTGTTAAAACTGAATAGTTCTATATGACCTCCTTGAAATCCTGCTATGGCGATTTTTGTCCCATCGGGCGAAACTTTCATTTGTCCCATCGGGGCATTTGAGTTACCAGAGTGAACTTGTCCGAGGCTACTTACAATTGGATTGGGGTTTAGACCGAATGAATCAACGTGAAAAACCAGAAAGGAATCACTCTCGAATTTATGAGTTATCACCCAGTATTCGTAGTCATTTGCGTGTTTGACTGCACAGATTTTCTCCGTCATTTGAGTAGCTAGTTGAGTGCCTGTAAACACCATTCCCGCGCCACTGTTTAAAGACATATCTATCAGGTATGATGTAAGTCCATTTCCTGTTCCGTTATCATCAAGAGTGAATAGATAGTACCTATCTGCATTGCTTGGAAAAGGAACAATCATTGAGCTTTGGGTTGCTTCTTCACTACCATTCAAGCCAGCTCCGCCCTGAATCACCTCATGTTGTCCGTTCCAAGCGGAGTCCCCATTGCTATAGATAAGTAAATTTCCCTGGAGGTCAGATATAGCGCTTGTACCTTGAGTTAATCCACCATTGGCGTTTGTCGGACAAGCAGAAGTGTCATTTATTGCATTACCGGTTGAGAAATCAAGGCCATTGTGAAAGGGGAAGGCCCAATTGTATGCTCGGTATGCCTGAGTAAACGCTGGATTCTGCCAAAAAATCGCAATTGTCGCTAACAATGCGACATTCCATACTTTCTTTGCCAATAAATTATTTGGGTTATGCTTCACTTCTCGTACAGGACGCTTTTTATGGCAATAGGTTTATCCATTCTAATCTCGGGTTGTGAAATTAAGGACATTGAACTTAGGGAAGTCCAAGATGTAGATATATCATCCTTTGATAAGGGTAAAATTGACGGAAAGATCACAGTTTTACTCAACAACCCCAATAGCTTTGGGGTCACTGTAAAAGATGCCGATTTTGTCATTTTTGCGGGGAAGACACAGGTTGGGACAGCAAATCTGAAGCATTCCTTTAAGATTGATGCCAATGAGGAAAAGGCATATCCTATTGAATTAAGTGGTGATGCGTCCGATGCGTTGTCAGGAGGGATATCGGCTGTTGTAGGGATGCTTTTTGGCAAGGATCCGAAGCTTGTGCTTAAAGGAAACATAAAGGCCAAAGGGCTTTTTATTACTCGCACAATTCCAGTTGAGTTAGAGACAGATTTAAAAATGTCTGACCTTACCAATTAGAAACTCATTCCAAGGCAAAGCTTTAATCGAATAATTCGTTTGACCGAGTTTTCAATTTGCATTGCAAATTCTGGATTGGCCTGCATCTCTTTTAAAATGCTGTTCAAGGTGCCAACTTCATCTGGGGGCATCAAAATCATATCACAACCAGCTTTTGCTGCCAATAGCGATGACTCTGGGATGGCAGCGACAGCGCCCATATTCATTGCATCAGTGATAATAATACCTTGAAATCCAAGTTCATTTCGTAAAAGCCCATTAACGATCACTGGACTTAATGTCGAGGGCATGCCATCAGTACTATATTTTTCGTTGTTTTCCACTGCAATGTGACCTACCATAATGCTTAGTACTTCAGCATCAATCATGGGTGGATATAACTCTAGTTCAGTCAATTCTCCATCGATATAAACGAGCTTCTTATGTGTGTCTCCAGCTACCCTACCATGACCAGGAAAGTGCTTGGCAGTAGCGACAATTTGATCTTGCTGTGTTTCTCGAATGAACTGAATTGCTTTCGGCTCGACCTCCGCTCTCGATATTCCAAAGGTTCTATTGCCGATAGCCTCATTAGATGCAGATAGATCTACTACTGGCGCGAAGTTTTGTTGGAACCCAACATCGAGTAGAATACTATCAATGACATCAACAGCCCATGATATTTCAGTTGAAGTTTTTAATTCAGCTGTAGGTTTCATATCAGGAGTGCCAGGCATTCTTCGATTTAAAAGGCTCGGTTCTGCATCCATACTCATGAGCATTGGCCATTTTTTATGCAAAGCATTGATCTCTCCAATCTGATTTTTAAAATCACTTGGATCGCCACTGAGAAAGATTACTCCTCCGATTTTCTTTTTTTCAATGAGAGGTTTAATCGTTTCGTATGGTTTGCCTAGCTTTCCTAGTGAGGCAATTATCATTTGCGCAACCCTCTCTTCTTCTGATAGTTGCGCGTAAACCGCTTGGGTTTTAAGGTTTAATTCTTCATTGGTAGTATAAAAATCCTGTAATGAAAAATCTGTCGTTTCCTGTGCCAAAATGTGTTGACTGATAAGGATGGCTACAAGGCCAATGATAAGTGCTCTCATAAATTCAAACTTAGGTTGTTGTGCTTGATTGAATAAATACTGTGCCACTATTTGTGAACGTTGATTTGTAGATGAAGAAAAGCTCGAAAAAAACACCTTGTAGCTGAAAGATAGCGCGACTTTTTTTCAATTAGGTTTGCAAAGTGAAGAATCAGATATCCACATTCATCAAACACAAAATATGGGAAGTTCGTCTTGAGGACCGAAGACCATTGATGGCATTCTTGTTTAAGCAACTGCGGATAGTAATTATTGTATCCCAAAACTTTACGAAGGATAAGCTGCAAGTCCAAGCAGCTAGTCTTACTTACTATACCTTGTTATCTGTTGTGCCATTAATCGCAATGGCGTTTGCCGTTGCGAAAGGATTTGGTTTCGAGGAACGATTAGAAGCTGAATTGACAGGTCTACTTAAAGGGCATGAGGATATTGTTGATCAATTAATGGTGTTTGCCACAAGAACTTTAGAGAACACACAGGGCGGTGTGCTCGCGGGGGTGGGGGTCGTGTTGCTTTTTTGGAGTGTGATGCGCCTATTGATTAGCATCGAGATGTCGTTTAATGCCATTTGGCAGGTTGCTAAAAGTCGCTCATGGATCAGAAAATTTACTGAGTATCTGTCAATAATGCTGATTGCCCCAATCATGATTATTGTATCAAGCAGTATAACCGTTTTGATCACATCAGAGATTGAAAGCCTTGTATCAACGGTTGATTTATTAAAGGCGATTGGGCCAGTTATTTACTTTTTTATTCGATTGATCCCCTATGCGCTGATTTGGTTGCTATTCACATTTGTCTACATGGCAATGCCAAATACAAAAGTCAACTTTGGCTCGGCACTAATTGCCGGTATTATTGCAGGTACAGCCTTTCAGTTGGTAGAGTGGGGTTATATCCATTTTCAAGTTGGAGTGAGTAAATACAATGCCATTTATGGAAGTTTTGCTGCCTTACCGTTGTTCTTGATTTGGGTTAATATAAGCTGGTTGATTACTCTGATCGGTGCGGAAATCGCCTATGCCAACCAATATGTAGGCGAAATAAAGAATGAGATTGCCGCAGAGAAATTGACCACATCTCAATTTCACATTATATCAATGATGATTTGCAAACGATTGTCCGACAATTTTGAGTCTGGAAGAGAGCCAGAGTCTTCGCAGATGATTGCAAATGATTTAAACCTTCCATTTGGGATAACGGCCAAAGTATTGGACTTGTTGAAAGAGGTTAATTTGCTAACTGAGGTTGAATTACCTGGAAATCAACTAAATGGTTATTTGCCAAGTCGAAACATATCCCTATTAAAGATTTCAGAGGTATTTGCTATGATCAATGATAATGGTGAAGGGGATCACCTAAATTTATTTGAAGGATCATTCCATGTTTATCTTGAGATGTATGAAGAATTTAAATCACAATCGAAAGAACTAGATTCTAATAGGCTTGTGAAGGACCTACCTTGGCCACTAAGTGAGGTCAACAAGGTTGAATAGATCTTCAAAAAAAGGATTAGTATTCGACACTATCGCAAGACAAATTTTCGCTCGGAGTCCAACTTTATAAACGTAAAAAGTAGCACTGTAAAGGACCACAATGAGGATCCACCGTAACTAAAGAATGGTAGTGGTATACCGATTACAGGTGCAAGTCCTATAGCCATACCAATATTAATGGTGAAATGAATGAATAAGATAGAAGCGAGGCAATACCCGTAAATTCTTGTGAATTCACTTCGTTGTTTTTCAGCCATCCAAATGATTCTTGCCATAAGAAAGACAAAAAGGGATACTAATACCACACTTCCGAGAAATCCCCACTCTTCGCCCACCGTGCAGAAAATAAAATCCGTGCTCTGCTCTGGCACAAAATGAAATCTAGTCTGTGTTCCTTGAAGAAAACCCTTACCAAAGAAACCTCCAGATCCAATTGCAATTTTGGACTGATGCACATTATACCCAGCTCCTAATGGATCCGAAACAATACCTAAAAGCTCGTTTATTCTGTTTTGGTGGTGAGGTTTTAATACATGATCAAAGACAAAATCTACGGACAAATAATAGCCTAAAGAAGCCAAATAGCTTCCGAGAATGATGAGCAAGCTTCCCTTCGATTTCCTGAGAAAATAGAAAATCACTCCGCACAATGAGGCAAGTAATGAAAGAAACAGCCAACTTCCGGCAATAGATGTTTCAGATGAAATCTCCCAAGAAAACTGCTTCATAAATAGCGCTATGACAAAGAGGAAAATAGCTGCAAATCCAAGAATAAATATCCATCCACTGAGTCCTTGTCTATAAAGTACAACTAATAAAACAGCAAAGACTAGCATTGAACCAACATCAGGTTGAAGCATAATTAATATTGCAGGCAGGAAAATGATACATAGCGATATGAGCTTAATCCGCATTTCTTTGAATTTACTCCCATGAACTTTAAGGTATTTAGCCAGCGCTAATGCAGTTCCATACTTCGCCAATTCTGACGGCTGAAAACTGATAGGTCCTAAAACAAACCAACTTTGAGCACCCTTAATTTCCGACCCAACAAAGAGCACGGCCAACAGCAGGAATAAGGAGATTCCATATATAGCATATGCGAATGTTTCGAAGAATTGGTGATCCAAGAGTAGAATGGCGGTGGCGATTACAATCGCTAATACAATCCAAAGCATTTGTTTGCCGTGATTTTGGGTCATGTCTAGAATGTCGCGATGTTGTTCGTCAAAAGTCGCAGCATAGATGCTAATCCAACCGAAAGCAACGAGCACGAGATATATGGCGACCATTATCCAGTCGATATCTTGAAATATGCTTTGCTTAGTCCTCATAAACGTCTTCGAGTGAAATAAGATCGGCTCGTATTATTTGGTTCTGTTTTGCGGTATCTGAAATCGAGTCAGTTAGGTATTTTTCAATCAGCAAGCTTGAAATTGGAGCAGCCCAAGTTCCTCCAAACCCGGCATTTTCAACGTATACTGCAATGGCGATTTTTGGGTTTTCTTTTGGAGCAAAAGCAATGAATACGCTGTGATCTTTTCCATGGGGATTTTCTGCAGTACCGGTTTTCCCGCAGACTTCAATTCCATCAATTCGAGCTCTTCGTGCGGTTCCCCCTGGTTTTTCAACGACCCATTGCATGGCCTCAATAACTGGCTCGAAATAGCCGACATCTATACCTGTTTCATGGTGTTCCCATGGCAGATTTGAATCCAAATTTTGGATATTACTTATCAAATGAGGATCGATGAAATATCCTTTGTTTGCTATGGTTGCAGCAAGATTTGCCATCTGTAATGGAACCACCTCTAATTCGCCTTGACCAATACTCAAGCTGTAAATTGTGCTGAAGGCCCACCTTCGCTTTCCGTAAATACGGTCGTACAATTCTACACTCGGAACATTTCCAGCTTTCAGATTAGGAAGGTCAAGAGCCAACCTTTGACCTAGACCAAATGCAGTGACACGCTCTGTCCAATGCTCTAAACCCAGTGCGCTGTCTTCGAAATAGCTCTTTGAACGGCCTCGATTTATTAGCCGTTTGAATAATTGATGGTAATATGGATTGCATGACATCTGGATAGCCTCCTTAATGGAATTTGCACTTGGGTGGTTGTGGCATCCTACAAGGGACTTGTTGCAAGTAAATCCTGTGTTTTCTGAAATAACACCTTCATCTAAGGCTATCAGCGACTGAATCAATTTGAATATAGATCCAGGAGGATATTTTGCCATCAAGGCTCGATTAAACAAAGGGTCAAGACTGTCATTTTGAGACAGTAGTGCATAGTTCTTAGCTCTTTTTACACCGACCAATAGGTTAGGATCATAGGTTGGACTCGAGATTAAACAAAGTACTTCTCCAGTTTTTGGCTCGATGGCAACAATACTGCCCTTCTTATTTCGCATCAACTGTTCACCAAACTTTTGAATGCGAAGGTCTATCGTTGACTCCAAATTATATCCGGATTTGGCGTCAACATCTAACTCGCCATTTTCATATTTCCCTTGAACAGTATTGTGAACATCGACCATTAAAACTTCTCGACCTCTTTCTCCGCGCAGCATGGTTTCGTATTGCTTCTCAATGCCACTGATTCCAATAAAGTCTCCAGAACGATAAAAAGAATCGAGGTCAAGTTGCCTCTGATTCACCTCCCCAATGTATCCGAGTACGTGTGCGGCAGCACTATCAGGATAAATTCTTAGACTACGTTTTTGACCATAAAACCCAGGAAATTGATACAAGCGTTCTGCCAATTGGGCATATTCACTTGCCGTCATTTGCTTCTTAAAAATACTGGCCCGATATTTCGAATAGGATGAGGCCCGATCAATGTTAGATTCAAATTCATCTAACGTAATATCAAGTATTTCGCACAAAAGAGTTGTATCGATATTTTCGACCTGACCCGGAACCACCATTAAATCGTAAGCTGCCTGATTGAGCACAAGTATTTCACCATTTCGGTCATAAATGATTCCTCTTGAAGGATACTTTGTAACAAATCGAAGTGCTTGGTTATCTGCTGAAGAGACATATGAGTCATCGATAACCTGAATACTAAATAATTGAATTAAGAAGATGATGCCGATGATGACAAAGGCCGCAATGATGACGAATTTGCGTTGTTCAAGGTTATTCATAAGAAGTGCTTGTTCTTCTCGCGAATATGAGCTGTATAACCAACACTAAAATGACTGTAAGCGCTGTGCTTCCTAAAGACTTTAAAACCGTGTTAAATATCCCAGACATTCTGAACATTTCAACAAAGAACAGAATCAGGTGGTGCAAAAATGTAAGTATGGCCGAATAGGTTCCAAACCACAACCAGCCCATTTCTTTTACACTTGGAAGTCGAGAGAATTCATATCCATCTCTTGGAGCCATGTAGCTTAATACATATGGTCGGCAAAAGGCTGCGAACGTGGTGGCGATGGTGTGCATGCCTAAAGTTTGGCTAAAAACGTCAATCGATAGACCGAGTAGGAATCCTACTATAAGCCCAACTGATGGACGGAAATCCACTGGGAGAACCAAGATAAAATAGATGTAAAAGAAGGGGTTGAGAAGATTTGAAAAAAGGATGTTATTTAGAATCAACACTTGAATCAGCACTAACCCAATAAACTGTATAGTTAATGTGATTATTCGCCTGTCCATTCTTCCGTTTGATTAATTAGTGAATCCAATTCTGGCTTCAGCGAATTTATAATTACAAAAAGTGAGTGAATCTTTCTAAAATCAGTAGCAAGTCTAACAGTGACGGTTTGGAAACCACTGCTTTCATTCTTTTTCGATTCTTGAGCATATCCAATTATGATGTTTGGTGGAAAAACTCCTCCTGATCCCCTCGTTACTATAGTGTCACCTTCAGCTATTTCTACGTGGTTGGGTATGTTTTCTAATTCTGCAGTTTTTGGATCTATGCCACCCCATTTACACTGTCCGAAATACGAGCTGTTTTTCAATCGAGCGCTTATGTCTGAACTTCCGTGGATAATGGGTATGATAGATGAATAATTTTCACTAACTGAATGAATAATCCCTACTGCTCCATCAGTGCTTATCACCGCAGACGCAGGTTTGATTCCATCTGATTTTCCAGCGTCAATAATGATGTAATTGTTTTCTTGCTGGTAAGTGCTACTCAGTGCTAGTGTCGGAATTACTTGAAAGTTACCATGTACATTTTGCCGCTGATTCTTGGTGTTTAGTTGGGCTTGGATTAGCTCTGAATTTGATTGGCGCAGCTTTTCATTTTCCTCGGTTAGGCCTAAGTATTGAGTGTATGAATGCTGAAATTGATAGACCGTTCCTGCGATTGTTACACTTGATTCATGAATTCTAGACTGCTGGAAACTATTATTAGATACGAGAAGTGAGAACGCGATAACTTCTAGGACTATAAAAAGTACTGTAAAGTGGTTTTTCCAGAAAAAGAGAAATAGCTTCTGCATAAAGCGGTTTAGAGCAATGAACCAACCAAAAATAGGTCAGTAGTCCTATTTCATCAAGAATGGGAATCGGTGAGCATTTTTCAACGCAATACCTGTTCCCCTGGCAACAGCGCGCAGTGGGTCTTCGGCTACGTGCACCGGTAGTTTAGTTTTTAAGCTAATTCGCTTATCCAATCCGCGCAGCATAGAGCCTCCACCAGCGAGATAAATTCCAGTTTTGTAAATATCAGCCGAAAGTTCAGGCGGGGTCATTTCTAATGCCGATAGAATCGCCTCTTCAATTTTGGATATGGATTTATCCAAAGCATGGGCAATCTCAACATATGAAACTTTAATCTCCTTTGGAATTCCGGTCATCAAATCACGTCCGTGTACCGCCATTTCTTCTGGTGGGTTTTCCAATTCAGTAATTGCTGCACCCACTTCAATCTTAATTCTTTCAGCGCTGCGTTCACCGATTAAAATGTTGTGTTGTCTTCTCATGTAATCCTCAATGTCACTAGTGAATTCATCACCCGCCACCCTGATTGATTTGTCACAAACAATCCCTCCAAGTGCGATTACAGCAATTTCGCTGGTTCCACCGCCTATATCTATGATCATGTTGCCCATTGGTTCTTCCACATCAATTCCGATACCTATGGCCGCAGCCATGGGTTCATGAATCAGGTAAACCTCTTTGGCTCCAGCATGCTCCGCGGAATCTTTTACGGCCCGTTTTTCAACTTCGGTAATTCCTGATGGAATACAGATCACCATCTTTAAACTCGGAGAGAAAAGTCGATTCCCATAATTGATCATTTTGATCATGCCTCTAATCATTTGCTCAGCGGCATGGAAATCTGCAATTACGCCATCCTTCAAAGGACGAATTGTTCTGATGTTCTCGTGGGTCTTTCCATGCATTTGCATAGCAATACTTCCCACAGCAATGATCTTCTTTGTCGATCGGTCTTCGGCAACAATAGAAGGTTCATCCACAACGACTTTGTCATTATGAATGATGATCGTGTTGGCCGTTCCGAGGTCAATCGCGATTTCTTCCGTGAAAAAATTAAGTATGCCCATCTTCTATTTTACTGTGCTTGTGAGTTTTGCGAAGTTAAACTTAATTCAATCCTAATAGCAGGGTGATTAATGGCGGAAGTGTCGTGTTCCCGTAATAACCATTGCCATGTTGTGTTCGTTACAATAGTCTATTGATTCCTGATCTCGAACAGAACCTCCTGGTTGAATAACCGCTTTGACACCGACTTTGTTGGCAATCTCTACGCAATCAGGGAATGGGAAAAACGCATCGCTTGCCATAACACATCCATCTACTTCGAAGCCAAAGTTTTTTGCTTTGTCAATCGCCTGTCTGAGCGCATCAACTCTAGATGTTTGTCCAACTCCACTTGCTACCAATTGTCTGTTTTTAGCTAAAACAATAGTGTTTGACTTAGTGTGTTTCACCAGTTTGTTGGCGAACACTAGGTCTTCCACCTCCTCGGCAGTGGCTTGTTTTTTTGTTACGTTTTGGAGCTCACTGGCATTAACTATTTTGGAGTCGATATCTTGCTCTAAAACACCGTTTAACACTGAACGAACTGATTTTTGAGGAAAGCTAGCCTGTTTGTCAATAAGAATCATCCGATTCTTTTTACTCTTTAAAAGGGCCAGCGCATCATCCGAATAACTGGGTGCAATCACCACTTCACAGAAAAGTTTGTTGATCTCTTCAGCGGCTGCAAGATCAATATTTGTATTGGTTGCTATGATCCCACCAAAGGCTGAAACCGGATCACCTGCCAAGGCGTCTAAGTAAGCTGTTTTTGCATCACCTCGAGTAGCGAAACCACACGCGTTATTGTGTTTTATTACTGCGAAAGTTGGGTCTTCGTCCTTGAAATCTCTAATGAGTCGAATGGCCGAGTCGATGTCTAAAAGATTGTTGTAAGAGAGTTCCTTGCCATGAAGCTGTTCTACAAACGCACTCAAATCGCCTTTAAATGCACCTTGTTGATGTGGGTTCTCGCCATATCGCAGTGATTTTTCTTCACCGCTGCCATCAATTCCTAAAAAGTAGTTTGAAATAACTGTGTCGTATTGTTTCGTTTCAGTGAAAGCCCTGGCAGATAAATTTTTTCTCGTTTCGATATTCGTTTTTGCACCGTTTTTCAAAATCTGAACGAGATCGCTGTATTGGCTTTTTCCTGACACAATAACCACATCGTTAAAATTCTTGGCCGCAGCACGAATCAATGAGATTCCACCGATATCAATCTTCTCAATGATGTCTTCTTCAGACGCGCCTGATTTAACGGTTTCCTCAAAAGGGTATAAATCAACGATCACTAAGTCAATAGTCGGAATGTTGAACTGCTCTAGTTCGCTTTGGTCGTCAGCCTCTGAGGATCTAGCTAATATGCCGCCAAATACCTTAGGGTGAAGTGTTTTTACTCTTCCACCAAGAATGGATGGATAGTTAGTAATGCTCTCAACTTCAGTAACAGGTATTTTTCTGTTTTGAAAAAAAGCTGCGGTTCCGCCAGTTGAATACACCTTAATTCCTCGCTCATGGAGTAAATCTGCGATTTGATCTAGGTCGTCTTTGCTAAATACAGAGACCAATGCCGATCTAATTTCTTTCATAAAATGGGGGAGTTTTCTCTTTGCCAGTTAAAGTGCAATATTATTGAATCCACAAGCCTTTCTGGCTAAAAGTGGAGATAGGTTTTGCACATGTTTTCACCAGTCGGATCTAGGTGATGATTTTTATTTTTTAAGGATTTTATCCTCGACCCTACCTTTTTTGAAAACGTTACGAATCTTAGCTCGATCCTTGCCCTTTCTGCGTTCTTTTTGCTCTTCTATGGGGAGGTGAATGATTTCAATACAGTCGTCAGAACAGCAGCCTTCGTAGCGTTTTTTGCAATCGTCACACTGGATGAAGAGCAAGTGACAATCTTCGTTCAAGCAATTGGTGTGGTTGTCGCATGGTTTACCGCATTGGTGACATTCGGCAATTACATCATCCGTGATTCGTTCGCCTAATCGTTCGTCAAAGACAAAGTTCTTTCCGATATACTTGCTTTCGAGACCTTGTTGTTCCACTTGGTGAGCATATTCAATAATGCCACCCTGAAGTTGATTTACATCTTTAAACCCGAGATGCTTGAAATAGGCGCTCGCTTTTTCACAGCGAATACCACCTGTGCAATACATCAATATCTTCTCGCTTTGCTTGCCCTCCAGCATGGTCTCCACCATTTTTAATTCATCGCGGAAAGTGTCTGCATCTGGTAAGATGGCTCCCTTAAAATGCCCCACTTCACTTTCATAATGGTTGCGCATATCAACCACTATAGCCCCGTTTTCAAGCGCTTCATTAAACTCTATAGCGATGAGGTGGTTTCCTGTGTTCCAGGGATTAAAACTTGAGTCGTCCAATCCATCTGCAACAATTTTCTTCCGAACCTTGATTTTTAGTTTGAAGAATGACTTGCCATCATCCTCAACTGCAATCTTAAACGGCACGTCACCAATGTGGGGGTCGTTTTTAATATGCGCTACAAAGGCTTCCCAGTGATTGCTTGGAACGCTCATTTGTGCGTTGATTCCTTCATTAGCAATGTAAATGCGACCAAGGCATCCAATGGATTCCCATTCGGCATACAAATGATCTCGATACTCTTCAGGATTTAGAATCTCGACATATTTATAGAAGGAAACCGTGGTTCGAGGGGTAGTGTCCTCGGCCAAACGTTCTTTTAAAAGCTTTTTGTCAATTCGATTATACAGAGCCATTTTGCAAAAGTAGCTTGTGTATTGATTTAAACTAGCTGATTTCGCTCAGTCTCGCAGCATTTTGAAATCGTTTTAAATGCCTTTTGATATCTGCTTCCGGTAGTATTGGTTTTTTATCAATGATATGCTCGGCAAGATGATGGGAGAAAAATGGAGCGAGGATGATTCCTTTAGAGCCTAATCCGTTGAATATAAATACGTTTTTCTTCCGAGGGTGTTCGCCCAAATAGGGTCTCCTGTCCGAGGCAGATGGCCGAAGTCCAGATTGATGATCTACAATTTGGTAATCGATATGATAAATCTCTTCAAAAGCATCAGTAAGCTCTGCGATCATATTTTTATTAGGCAACCAACTGTCCGTTTCCCATTCAAAAGTGGACGAAAGCTTGTATCGATTTTCGCCAAGGGGTATAATGTTGACTACATTGTTAACCACTCCTTCAAGCTCTATGTCTTTCTCGGTTTCGATCACTACCCAATCGCCTTTGGCAACTTTGAATGGCAGCCAATCAAAGAGTGGATTATGAACAGCGAAAGGTCCTTCGCAAAACACGATAGAGTCATAATGAAGCCCTTTGTAGGTTATTCCCTTTTTCTCGATATGCATATCCTCAAGCTGAAATTTTTCATCTTGGATGATTCCTTGATCTAAAAGGTATTGGTGATAATGATTCACGAATGCCGCGCAATCTACCCATCCCGCTTTTTTTACTTCGCCAAAATCACCATTTACTGGAATTAAATATTCTTTAAAGTCTGGTTGCTCTGCCCGTTTGTTCCAAAAGTTGCGATAGTCATTGCTGGAAATGTGTTTAAAAAGTCGGACTTCATTCTTCAAAGATCGCGATAGCTTTTCTTCTATGTGCTGATAAAACAAATGCATGGACTCAAGGACCTCATCGATCATCCAAGTTTTATTCAAGCGCTTAAACACGATTGGATTGTACATTCCAGTCGCAACCTTGGTGCTCGAAGGGTTGTTTTGATGGTCAATCACAGTTACGGAAACTTTTTTTTCAAGCAATCTTTCGCATAACGATATACCTGCCAAACCTGCGCCAACTATGAGAATATTCTTCACGCAACAAAGGTGAGCTTAATAATCATGAGTAAAAAATTATATAGTTCAGATAGCCTGAAACATTCAATCTGAATCTATTTGATCAAACCAAAAATCTAAATCAAAAACCCGATGTATATGCATCGGGTTTTTTTGGTTTCATCGGATTCTATAGTAAAGGGATGTTTCATTAATTTCGTCAGCTAAAGTTTTTTAACACCTCGGACAACCTTTCGCAAAGTACTGTAGTCTTTGCCCTTGTTAACCAAAAACCAGATATGAAAAAATTAGCCTTTTTAACGATTCTATTGACCTTAGGTCTCTTTGGAATGAAGGATGCAACGGCCACGCACATTCAGGGAATGAATATTACCGTGGAACACATCAACGGAGATACCTTCGTTTCTCACTGTGATTTCTTCCGTTACTGTGGAGGAACAGCTTTTAACAATGGTAACTGTACAGGCGCTGCAGGTATTGGCACGGCAGCCAGTTACTATATTCGATGTGAAGAGACAGGACAACAAATTAGCAGAACGGCTTATGCAGATACGATCAAAGAGGCCACTCCGATATGTGATTCGCTAAATTCTACCCAAAACTCATGTGTGGTCGGTAACTGCGGTTTGTTAGGAATACAGTGGGGAGTTTATACCGATACCATCGTTATGGATAGTGCCCTCTTAGGAGCTGCTTACAATAATTGTGATCAATGGATCTTTGTATATGCTTCAGGTGCTCGTAATACAGGTGTTAACTACGTGAGTCAGCCAAGTATTGTTGCTTATACCCGAATGAACTTTGAAGAATCTATCACAAACAGTTCCGTACAATTCAATTCAAATAAGCCTATTCCATTCTTTTGCGATGGACAAGAGGTGACTTATAACTGGAGTGCTTACGATCCAAACGGAGATAGCCTTTGGTGGGAGCTAGATACGGCTTGGAACAATTATGTGTCAGGAAATTTCAACCCTATTAACTACTCTGGATCCTATACAGGTCCTCAGCCAATGCCTGGAGTAACAACCATCAACAATGCTACAGGTCAGTTGAACTTTACCGCTACGATTCCTGCGGGATTCAATTTTGCGAACTATGCGATAGCCGTTACGGTGAAGGAATACGATCCAGAGACTGGTGAATACAGAGGAGAGGTACACAGAGATATTCAGTTCATTGTGCTGGATAGTTGTGATAATACTCCTCCTCAAGACGAAAATGGTATACAAAACTTTGTGGGCTCAGGAGCTCAATTAGATTCGAATACGATTGTGGTTTGTACGGGCCAGGATTTTGAATTCGATTTAGTATTCACGGATTATGACACAGCGGGTAACATCTCCAATGATTCTATCACTTCTATATGTAACATCGATCAGATTTTACCTGGAGCTGTTTGGACAAGTTCTGGAACCAATCCAGATACCGTGCATATAAGCTGGACGGCAGTACCTACTAACCAAACATTTGTTCCATTCAACGTAACTGTTGAAGATGATTTTTGTCCGGTGACAGGTTTCAACGTTTACTCATATGTAGTGCGCATTGAACCAAGTACTTTCTTAGGCAACGACACCGCGATCTGCGAGTTAGACTCGATTACGTTGGACGCCAATGGTGGTGACACCTTTTATTGGAGTGTTTTAGCAGGAGGAGATCCAATAGTTGTCGGCACCAACTTCGGTTGTGTACAGTGTGCAACACCATGGGTTCACCCGGCTTACACTACAACCTACGTAGTAGAAAGTAACTTAGAAGAAGCTTGTGGAAACAAGGATACCATTCTAGTAGAAGTATTTGAGAAGTTCCCAATTAACTTAACACCAGATGTAGGAGGAACGGCCGCAGAGTTAGTGTATTGTGCATCGGACCCATTGGATACATTGATATCAGAAACGCCAGGTGGAACCTATCTAGGATCAGGTATAGTGAATGCGGTGGACGGAGTATTCGCGCCAGACATATTAGATCCAGGATCAGGAAACGATACAGTAGTTCAGATCATCTATCTATTGGAAGGGATCTGTGCAAATAGCGATACGATAGACATACGAGTAAAAGGCGCTCCAGACGCAAGTATTGCGACCGTTGGTCCATACTGTGAGCAGTTGACGAGTGTAAACCTTCAAGGTAACTTTACGATAGTCAACACGAACTTCCAAAGCGAGTCGTGGATGAATGCAGATAGTTCGAACAATCCAACTTCTGCAGGAGTATTAAACCCAAGCACTATCGGTGCTCCAGATACTATCAAGGTATATCATACGGTGAACGATAGTGGGTGTGTGAATACAGACTCAGCCAACATTGCTATTGTAGGAGAGTATAATTCAACGATAGACAGTTTGCCACGCATATGTGAGGGCGAGGAAGTAGAGATTTTCTTGAACGCATTTGAAGGAGATCCATTCGGAATCTGGGAAGGCAATGACATTGAGGAGATCCCAGAAGGATCCGGGAACTATTACTTCAACACAAAAGACAAGAGTGCCGGTGCGTATAAGCTTCGTTACAAGATAGAAGGAGCGTGTGGTACAGAGTCAGACACAACCCTTGTAATCAACGGTTTGCCAAATGCTAATTTTAGCGGAGCAGATAGTGTTTACTGTGACAACATTAAAGACAGTGTATTACTGAACCCGGTGCGTGAGAATGGAATATGGGGTGGTAGTTTACCAACCTTACATGATGGATACTTCATTCCAAGTCGAGTGGGCGAGGGAGAGTATTTCATCAGCTATGAGTTGTATGATACTGTCACGACATGTTACAACAAGAAAGTGCTTCCAGTACGAATAGCAAGAACACCTGTTCCACCAAAGACATTTGGCGGAGGACCATATTGTCAAGGTCATTACCTAGACAATTTGCGAGCAGATGGGTTATTGACCAATACGTTCAAGTGGTATGAGTGGGAAGGTTATGAAGAAGGGATGAAAGAGAACCCAGATACCATTCCAAGTGTTAAGGACATGACCTTGTTAGGTGCTGGCAATCCGTTCGCTTATGGCGAGTTGCAACAAATGCCTACCCGAGTTTATGGAACACAGTTCAGCGAGTATGGCTGTGAGAGTGGTTGGTCACGCGTAGATATCGAAGTTCGACCATCGCCAGTAGCACATTTTGTGAGTACCAAGCCAGGTGCTGGGCTAGACGATACGTTGAAGTCAGGAGATATTCCATTGGAGCTTCAGTTTGTAAACCAGAGTAATGCTGGCGAGGACTCAGTTAACTTCAAGTTGACCTATGAGTGGACCTTTGGACCGTTCGGGTTCGATACGACTGAGAATCCAGTATTCACCTTTGATCAGATCGGATCATATGTGGTGTCGTTGGTAGCAGACAATGGAGTATGTACAGACTCACATGCGATCATCGTGAGTTTAGACCGAGC
>Ga0181607_10000020_pt1 | contig 129825 bp, 119 predicted proteins | sample 041ome_9_FD_132420 | JGI IMG/M metagenome (GOLD analysis project Ga0181607, IMG submission 132420) | Coastal salt marsh microbial communities from the Groves Creek Marsh, Skidaway Island, Georgia - 041413US metaG (megahit assembly) | ecosystem: Environmental > Aquatic > Marine > Intertidal...
GTTGAAAATGCAACATGCAATTTCTCCTTTAGAGAATCCATTGGTACTTCGTGAACGCAAGAATGACGTTGCACGATTGATGACCGAATTAACCAGAAGATCAAAAGAAGCTTAAGATATAGATCATGTCTGAAAGAAATTTAAGAAAAGAACGAATCGGTATCGTAACAAGTAACAAAATGGAGAAATCCATTGTGGTAACTGTTTCGAGAAAAATGAAGCACGCCAAGTACGGTAAGTTCGTTAACGTCTCAAAGAAATTTGTGGCTCATGACGAAAAGAACGAATCCGGAATTGGTGACACCGTTCGAATAATGGAAACTCGACCAATTAGCAAGCGTAAGTGCTGGAGAATGGTCGAAATTGTCGAAAAAGCTAAATAATCACTAGAGATGTTACAGCAAGAATCACGTATGAAGGTGGCCGACAACAGCGGTGCAAAGGAAGTTCTTTGCATTAGAGTGTTGGGAGGTACAAAAAGAAGGTATGCAAGCATTGGTGACCTAGTGGTAGTTTCCGTGAAAGATGCTTTACCTGCGGGCAACATTAAGAAAGGCGCGGTAAGCCGAGCTGTTGTGGTTCGTACCAGAAAAGAAGTTCGCAGAAATGATGGTTCGTACATCAGATTTGATGAAAATGCAGTAGTGTTACTAAATGCTACTGGTGAGATGAGGGGAACCCGAATTTTCGGACCTGTTGCTCGAGAGCTTCGTGAGAAGCAGTTTATGAAAATAGTGTCATTAGCGCCTGAAGTGCTTTAAATGATAAATGAAATGCAAAAGAAATTGCACATAAAAAAAGGAGATCAAGTTATTGCAATCTCTGGAAATGAAAAAGGAAAGTCTGGGCGTGTTCTTGACGTTGATAGATCCAAAATGCGCGTAATCGTGGAAGGATTGAATATCATGTCAGTTCACACAAAGCCGAATGCGGCTAACCCAGATGGTGGTATTGTAAAGAAGGAAGGATCTATCCATATTTCCAACCTACTTCATATCGATCCTAAAGATGGTAAGCCATGCAGAATTGGTCGAAAGACCGATGATAGTGGAAAGAAGATTAGATATTCAAAAAGATCAGGGGAGGTTATCAAATGAGTAATTACATTCCAAGACTAAAGAAGGATTATAGCGAAAAGATATCTCCAATATTAATGGAGAGATTTCAATATACTTCGATCATGCAAGTGCCAAGACTTAAGAAGATTGTTCTTAGTCAAGGTTTGGGCGATGCTACGGCAGATAAAAAGGTCATTGAAAATGCATTGGCAGAAATGACAATGATCAGCGGTCAAAAGGCAATTTCAACCTTCGCTAAGAAAGATGTTTCCAATTTCAAATTGAGAAAGGGAATGCCAATTGGAGCGAAAGTTACCCTAAGAGGCGATATGATGTACGAATTTCTAGATCGTTTAGTTTCCGTGGCTTTGCCAAGAACTAGAGACTTTAGAGGAATCAATCCAAAAGGCTTTGATGGTCGAGGTAATTACAACCTCGGAATCAAAGAACAAATTATATTTCCTGAGATCGATATTGACAAGATCAATAAAGTGACAGGAATGGACATTACAATGGTGACTTCTGCGAACACAAACGAAGAAGCATTTGAACTTTTAAAAGAATTCGGGTTACCGTTCAAAAAATAAGTTATGGCAAAGGAATCAATGAAAGCCAGAGAGCGAAAGCGTCAGCATATGGTAGATCAATATGCTGATAAAAGAGCTCAATTAAAAGCTGAAGGAAGATGGGAAGAACTTCAAAAACTTCCTAAAAATTCATCAGCAGTTAGATTGCATAATAGATGCAAACTAACTGGAAGACCAAGAGGCTATATGCGTCAATTTGGTATTTCGAGAGTAACTTTTAGAGAAATGGCTAACAAGGGACTTATCCCAGGTGTTTCAAAAGCAAGCTGGTAACTTAGATTAAGAAAAGAGCAATGGCAGTAACAGATCCAATAGCAGATTATTTAACCCGTTTAAGAAACGCGATGCGGGCAAACCACCGAGTGGTGGATATTCCAGCATCAGGGGTGAAAAAGGAAATAACAAAAATTTTATTCGAGAAAGGATATATTTTAAGTTATAAATTCCAGGAAGAAGGTCATCAAGGCAATATTAAAATTGCTTTGAAATATGATAAGGTGACAAAGTCATCAGCAATCAAAGATCTTCAGAGAGTAAGTAAGCCTGGTTTAAGAAAATATAGAGGTTCCGATAGTATTCCAAGAGTTTTGAACGGTTTGGGAATTGCAATCGTAAGTACTTCAAAAGGAGTAATGAGTGATAAAGAAGCTCGACAGCAAAATGTTGGTGGTGAGGTTCTTTGCTACGTTTATTAATAGATTTCAATAGAGAAAAATGTCACGAATAGGAAAAGCACCAATAACTGTCCCTGCTGGAGTTGAAGTTAGTTTCAACAATGGCGAGATGATAGTTAAAGGTTCAAAAGGCGAGTTGAAACAAGCAATTGATGCTTGTATTGGCGTTAGCATTGAAGGTTCAGAGATCACCTTCTCGCGTGAGTCAGATCATAAAGATCATCGTGCTAAGCACGGACTGTACAGATCATTGGTCAACAACATGATCGAAGGCGTATCCAAAGGATATGTTGTAAAGCAGGAATTAGTTGGAGTTGGATATCGTGCGGCTGTTCAAGGTCAAAAACTTGAATTGGCTCTGGGATACTCTCATAACGTAGTATTTGAATTGCCCAAAGAAATTAAGGCTTCAGCAGAGCAAGAGAGAGGTAAGAATCCGATCATTACTCTTGAGTCTTTTGATAAGCAACTCATAGGATCAGTTGCTGCTAAAATCAGATCATTGAGAAAGCCTGAGCCATACAAAGGAAAAGGTATCAGATTCGTAGGTGAACAAGTAAGAAGAAAAGCTGGTAAATCAGCATCTAAATAATATATAGGATGGCATTAACGAAACCAGAAAGAAGGGCGCGAATCAAAAAGCGCATTCGAAAGACTATAACAGGGTCAACGGAAACTCCACGCTTATCAATTTACAGAAGTAATAAAGAGATTTATGCTCAATTAATTGATGATGTAACAGGACGCACTGTAGCCTCAGCATCGTCTTTGGGAGATAAAACAGCGCATAAGGGCTCAAAGTTAGAGCAAGCAGGTGTTGTTGGAAAGAAGATTGCTGAATCTGCAAAAGCTGCTGGCTTTGAATCAGTTGTATTCGATCGAAATGGTTATCTATATCATGGTCGTGTCAAGGCATTGGCAGAGGCTGCAAGAGAAAACGGATTAAAATTCTAAGTCACCGATGGCAAGCGAAAACATAAAAAGAGTAAAATCAAGCGAGATTGAATTAAAAGATCGTTTGGTTGAAGTAAGACGTGTTACTAAAGTGACAAAAGGTGGTAGAGCATTTGGATTCTCCGCTGTAGTTGTTGTTGGTAATGAAAATGGCGTTGTTGGTCATGGACTTGGAAAGGCTAAGGAAGCTACGAGTGCCATTGAGAAAGCAATTGATGATGCGAAAAAGAACTTAATTAAAGTTCCTATTGTGAAGGGCACAGTTCCTCACGAACAAGAAGGAAGATTTGGTGGAGCACATATTTTCCTTAAGCCTGCCGCACATGGTACCGGAGTAATTGCTGGTGGTGCGATGCGCGCAGTGCTGGAGAGTGTTGGTGTTACAGATGTATTGGCAAAATCGAAAGGTTCGTCAAACCCAGCAAACGTAGTGAAGGCTACAATTGAGGGTTTAACACAACTACGTGATGCGTCTACAATAGCAAGACAACGAGGAGTTAGTCTAGATATCGTTTTTAACGGATAAGAACCATGGCAAAGATTAAAATCACAAAAGTTAAGTCAGCCATTAGGCGACCTGAGAAGCAAAAAGCTACTCTTGCAGCTCTTGGCTTGAAAAGAATGAATTCAACTGTCGAAAAAGAAGCCACACCTCAGATACTGGGAATGGTAAATAAGGTTCGACATTTAATAACCGTTGAAGAAGTAAAGTAACCTAAGAAATGGACTTAAGTAATTTAAAGCCTGCAAAAGGCTCGGTAAGAACGAACAAACGTCTCGGTAGAGGTGAAGGTTCTGGTTCAGGCGGTACTGCTTCTCGCGGTCACAAAGGCGCCAAATCTAGAAGTGGATACTCCAAAAAAGTTGGTTTTGAAGGTGGACAAATGCCACTTCAAAGAAGAGTACCGAAGTTTGGATTCAAGAATCCAAACCGAGTGGTATATTCAGGAATCAACTTGGATACAATCCAGAAATTGGCTGATGATAATAAAGTGAATGAGATAACTCCTGAATTTTTGCGTGAGAAGTCAATCGCAGGAAAAAAGGATTTGATTAAAATTTTAGGTCGAGGTGAGATCAGCGCGAAGCTTACAGTAACTGCGCACGCTTTCTCAAAGACAGCCGCTGCAGCAATTGAAGCAAAGGGTGGTTCAGTAACGATCGTTGAATAGTAATAATGAAGAGACTAGTAGAAACATTTCAGAACATTTGGAAGATCGAAGATCTAAGAGTGCGTATAATAAACACACTAGGTCTCTTATTGATTTACCGTTTAGGTTCTTTCGTAGTGCTACCTGGAGTAGATCCGGGAGTGTTGAATGAATTGAATTCGGGAGCACAAGGTCTTGCAGCATTATTGAACATATTCGCAGGCGGAGCTTTCAGTCGCGCCTCGATATTTGCCCTAGGTATAATGCCTTATATTTCTGCATCTATTGTAATGCAATTGATGGGAATTGCGGTTCCTGCAATTCAAAAAATGCAACGAGAGGGTGAAAGTGGAAGGAAAAGGATCAATCAGTGGACAAGGCTGTTAACGATTATCATAACATTGGTTCAGGCACCTAGTTTTATCTCCTCACAGATTCCAGCCCAAGCTGTTGTTGGTGGAGACGCAAGTTTGTTTTCATTCTGGGGAATAAGCACAGTTCTTTTATTGGTTACAGGTACTGTATTTGTAATGTGGCTTGGAGAACGAATCACTGAAAAAGGTATTGGTAATGGTATCTCTATGATTATCATGATTGGAATTATTGCTCAATTGCCCAGTGCGTTTGCTTTCGAAATTTCTGCAAGAATGCAAGGTGGTGGTTTTGTGATGTTGTTAGTTGAAATGGTCTTCCTCTTATTGGTGACGATTGCAACCGTGGCATTAGTACAAGGTACAAGAAGAATACCTGTGAACTTTGCAAAGAAAGTTGTTGGTAATAAGCAGTTTGGTGGGGCGCGCCAATTCATTCCACTTAAGGTAAATGCTGCTGGTGTAATGCCAATCATATTTGCTCAAGCTTTAATGTTTTTGCCTATGACTTTGGCAGGATTATGGAGTTCGGATGCAACTACAGGCATTGCGGCTGCTGTAGGAAACCCTACAAGTTTTTGGTATAATGCTTTGACTTTCGTATTAATCATTGCGTTTACATATTTCTATACCGCGATTACGGTAAATCCAAACCAAATGGCGGAAGATTTAAAGAGAAATGGTGGATTTATACCTGGAGTGAAACCGGGCAAAAAGACAAGTGAATTTTTGGATAATATATTATCCAAAATCACCTTGCCAGGTTCGGTGTTCTTAGGTATTGTTGCAATTCTTCCTGCGTTTGCTATGATTGCAGGAGTTTCACAAGGCTTTGCATTGTTCTTTGGTGGAACTTCTTTGTTGATTATGGTTGGGGTAATACTTGACACTCTTCAGCAAATTGAGAGTCACCTATTGATGAGACATTATGACGGATTGATGAAATCTGGAAAAATAAAAGGAAGATCTTCTTCGGCCTTTGGAATGGCTGGATAAGTTGAGAGGGATATGTTGAGAGGAAAAAGCGAGGATGAAATCGCGCTAATAAGAGAGAGTTCTTTACTTGTTGGAAAAACCTTAGCTGAGGTTGCGAGTTTGATAAAGCCAGGGGTCACGCCACTGGAGTTAGACAAACGTGCATTTGAGTTTATCTCGGATCACAAAGCAATACCCGGTTTTTTGAATTTTAATGGGTTTCCGAATAGTCTTTGCATTTCTAGAAATGAAGCGGTTGTTCATGGAATTCCTGATAACAAACCATTGATTGACGGAGACATTCTCTCTGTAGACTGTGGTGTGTTGATGAATGGTTTCTACGGAGACTCAGCTTATACCTTCGCAGTTGGTGAGGTAAGCGAGGAAGTTCAAAGGTTATTGGATACGACAAAGAGATCGCTATATAAGGGCATCGAGCAAGCAATTGCTGGAAACCGAGTTGGTGATATTGGATCGGCAGTTCAAGAGGAAGCTGAATCAGCAGGATTCGGTGTTGTTCGTGAACTGGTAGGCCATGGTTTAGGAAGGAAGCTTCATGAACCGCCAGAGGTTCCTAATTTTGGGAAAAGAGGTCGTGGCACTAAATTGATTGACGGATTGGTCATTGCGATCGAACCGATGATTAATTTGGGAAAGAAAGATGTGACGCAGTTACGTGATGGTTGGACCATTGTAACCGCAGATAGAAAACCATCGGCTCATTTTGAGCACACGTTGGTTGTAAGGAAGGGAAAAGCAGAGGTGCTTTCGACATTTGAATATATAGAAGAAAAATTGAACGTAATAGTATAATAGAGTAAATGGCAAAACAAGCTTCAATAGAGCAGGACGGAACCATTACCGAAGCATTGTCAAACGCAATGTTCCGTGTTGAGTTAGAAAATGGACATGTAATCACAGCCCATATTTCTGGCAAGATGCGTATGCATTACATCAAGATTTTACCAGGCGATAAGGTAAAAGTTGAAATGTCGCCTTACGATTTAACAAAGGGAAGAATAACATACAGATATAAATAAGCTGGATTATGAAAATCAGAGCATCCGTAAAGAAAAGGTCTGCTGACGACAAGATTGTGAAACGCAAGGGACGCGTCTATGTCATCAACAAGAAGAATCCAAAACACAAACAAAGACAAGGTTAAAAATTTAAGTTATGGCTCGTATAGCAGGTATAGACTTACCAAGAAATAAAAGAGGTGAGATTGGGTTGACCTACATCTTCGGAATTGGACGTTCGCGTGCTCAAGAAATTTTGAAATCAAGCAAGGTTGATCTTGATAAAAAGGTTTCAGATTGGAATGATGATGAATTGGCTGCAATCAGAGAATACATTAATGATCATTTCAAAACTGAAGGTGCTTTAAGATCAGAAGTGCAATTGAATATTAAGCGTATGATGGATATCGGTTGTTACCGAGGAATTCGTCATCGTGCGGGACTTCCATTAAGAGGGCAACGCACCAAGAATAATAGTAGAACCCGCAAGGGAAGAAGAAAGACAGTTGCTAACAAGAAGAAGGCAACTAAATAATAGTTAACAAACAACACGTTTTCCATGGCGAAGACTCAGACAAAGAAGAAAAAGGTAAAAGTTGATGCAGTAGGTGAAGCGCACATACACGCTTCCTTCAACAACATTATAATCTCATTGACAAACGTCAATGGTGATGTAATATCGTGGTCATCAGCAGGTAAAATGGGCTTTAGAGGTTCTAAAAAGAACACTCCGTATGCTGCCCAAATGGCTGCTGCCGATTGTGGTAAAGTTGCGCATGACGCTGGCCTAAGAAAGGTGAAGGTTTTTGTAAAAGGACCTGGATCTGGACGTGAAAGTGCAATCAGAAGTTTGTCCAATATCGGTATCGAAATTACTGAGATTATGGATGTAACTCCTATGCCACACAACGGATGCAGACCACCTAAAAGAAGAAGAGTTTAATTTTTAGTTAAAGAAGAAATGGCAAGATACAGAGGACCCAAGTCCAAAATAGCCAGAAAGTTTCGCGATCCGATTTTCGGTCCAGACAAGGCATTAGAACGTAAGAACTACGGCCCAGGTCAGCACGGTCCTAATAAAAGGAGAATGAAGCAATCGGAATATGCGATTCAGCTTCAAGAGAAGCAAAAGGCAAAGTATACCTATGGTATTCTAGAGCGTCAATTCTCGAACCTGTTTAAGGAGGCGAGTAGACGTAAAGGTATTACAGGTGAAACCCTTCTTATTCTTTGTGAGTCAAGATTAGACAATACCGTCTATCGATTGGGGATTTCTCCAACCAGGAGCGGTGCAAGGCAATTAGTTGGTCACAGACATATCACTGTAAATGGAAATGTAGTTAACATACCATCTTATCAGTTGCAACCTGGAGATAAAATTGCTGTGAGAGAGAAGTCAAAATCTTTGGAAGCAGTTACAAACTCGGTTGCTTCAAGCAATGTGAAAAATTATTCATGGTTGGATTTTGATGCAAATGCCCTCATGGGGACATTCATCACTCCGCCATCTCGTGAGCAAATTCCCGAGAATATCCGCGAGCAGCTAATTGTTGAACTTTACTCGAAATAATATTTTAAACCAATCATTGGATAAAAGCAAAAATGTTGATGTGCTCATCTTCAAGCATCTTAAACGAAGAAACTTAGATCCAATCAAAACTGAAGAATAAAACATGGCAATACTTGATTTTCAACGCCCGGACAAAGTAATAATGATTCAAGCTGATGACTTCAAAGGTCAGTTTGAGTTTAGACCACTAGAGCCAGGATATGGTATCACAATCGGAAACGCTTTACGAAGAATTTTACTTTCTTCATTAGAAGGCTTCGCTATTACCGCTATTAAAATTGAAGGCGTAGATCACGAATTCAGTACATTGAAAGGTGTTATTGAAGATGTGACAGAAATCGTACTTAACTTAAAGGAGGTACGATTTAAGCAACAGATTAAAGAAGAGGAAACTGAGAAGGTTCGTATTAAGGTGAGTGGACAAGAGTCATTCAAAGCAGGCGACATTGGTAAGTTTACTAGCTCTTTTCAGGTTTTAAATCCCGATCATGTGATCTGTCACCTTGACAAGTCCGTAAATTTTGAAATGGAGATATCAATCGGAAAAGGCCGAGGATATGTGCCATCAGAAGAGAATAAAACTTCGAATGCAGCGCTTGGAACCATCTTTTTGGATTCGATTTTTACTCCAATTAGGAATGTGCGCTACACCATTGAGAACTACCGTGTGGAACAAAAGACTGACTACGAAAAGTTGATCTTTGACATAGATACAGATGGTTCAGTTCATCCAAAAGATGCACTGAAAGAGGCGGCCAAAATTCTTATTCATCACTTCATGTTATTCTCAGATGAGCGTATCACGCTTGATCAAGTTGAGAAGAAGGCAGAAGAAGAATTAGATGAAAACACGCTTCACATGCGTCAGTTGCTAAAAACTAAGTTAGTGGACATGGATCTGTCAGTAAGAGCTCTAAACTGCTTGAAGGCTGCGGATGTAGAGACCCTTGGTGATCTAGTGACATTTGAAAAGAATGATTTATTGAAATTCAGAAACTTCGGAAAGAAATCACTTACAGAGCTTGAAGATTTGGTTCAAGTGAAAGGGTTGAATTTCGGAATGAATGTAGGTAAGTACCTAGCAGAAAAAGAATAAGTAACGCTACAATTTTTTGAGCAATGAGAAATCAAAATAAAATCAATCAACTTAGTCGTACATCGGCCCATAGAAAGGCGATGTTGTCAAACATGGCTTCTTCCTTGATTGAACACAAACGTATTACTACCACTTTAGCGAAAGCCAAAGCTCTTCGTGGATATGTGGAGCCTTTGATTACTAAGTCAAAGAACGACACAACTCACTCTAGAAGAATGGTTTTTAGAAAGCTTCAAAATAAGGAAGCTGTGACTGAATTGTTCAGAGAGGTGGCGCCAAAGATTGCTACTAGAGCAGGTGGCTATACTAGAATAATCAAAATTGGTTTTCGACAAGGAGATGCTGCTGAGATGTGTATGATTGAATTGGTTGATTTCAATGATATTTATACAACAGATAACAAGGATGCCGCTAAAAAGACTAGAAGATCACGAAGAGGGTCGGGAAGTCCCAAGAGTGCTCCTGCTAAAGAAGCTAAGGCCGATGACAAATCAGCGGAGACTGCTCCAAAGGCCGAATCTGATCAGCCTTCTCCTGAATCACCAAAGGAAACTCCCGAAAGTGATGCTTCTGAAAGTGAACAAAAGGAAAGCTAGAATTAACAATTGTGAATATAAAAAGAGGATGAGTTTAAAACTTATCCTCTTTTTTTTGACTTAAACTCTGAACATTGCATCATGAAATACCTTGAAAAAGACAAAGCGGTCGTATTGCTTGAAGATGGAACTCATTTTTATGGTAAAGCGGCAGGCAAAAAAGGAACTACAACCGGTGAGATTGCATTCAATACCGGAATGACAGGTTATCAAGAGATTTTTACAGATCCGTCCTATTTTGGGCAAATATTGCTGATGACTCCAGCTCATATAGGTAATTATGGAATTACTGATGACGAGGTGGAGTCAGATTCCGTGAAAATAGCTGGATTAGTCTGCAAGAAATTTAGCGATGTCTATTCTCGAGCTGCAGCGGATGAGTCGATCAATGACTATTTCATAAGACAAAATTTAGTGGGCATTTCTGATGTTGACACTAGAGCTTTAGTAAGACACATTCGAGACAAGGGAGCAATGAATGCGATTATTTCAAGTGAAAACCTTGATTTAGATACCTTGAAGGCACGGTTGACTGAGGTTCCATCCATGGAAGGGTTGGAGTTGTCCTCAAAGGTCACGACCTCGGAAGTCTATGATTCTGGAACAGGTGGAAATCGAAGAGTAGCATTAATAGATTTTGGAGTTAAAAAGAACATCATCCGCTGTTTAAATGAGCGCGGTTGCGATGTAAGAATTTTTCCAATGCATACGAGTGCAGAAGATATACTTGCCTTTGATCCAGATGGCATAATGTTGAGTAACGGACCTGGAGACCCATCGGCCATGAAAAGTTCAATTGGATTAATTCAACAATTGCTTCAGACTAATATTCCAACTTTTGGGATTTGCCTTGGGCATCAGCTGTTGGCACTAGCATGTGGGTTATCAACTTCAAAGATGCATAATGGTCACAGAGGGATTAACCATCCAGTGCAAAACCTGTTGACAGGTAAGAGCGAAATCACTTCTCAGAATCATGGATTTGTAGTTGATCGCGAAGCGGCTGAAGAGCGAGAAGATATTCAGGTTACACATATTCATTTAAATGATCTAACATTGGCGGGAATCAAATTATTGAAACACCCAGCATTCTCGGTTCAGTTTCATCCAGAATCTTCAGCAGGGCCAAATGACTCAAGATACTTATTTGACGAGTTTGTTTCCCTAATTGATGAACATATAAAACAACCAGCATAACACAAATTATATGAGTGCAATTGCGCAAATTCTTGCTAGAGAAATATTAGATTCAAGGGGTAATCCAACTATTGAGGTGGATGTGATTACTGATGACGGTATTATTGGCTCTGCAGCTGTTCCTTCTGGAGCCTCCACTGGAGTGCACGAGGCAGTTGAACTCCGAGATGGAGACACCACCCGTTATATGGGTAAGGGGGTCTTGAAAGCTGTAAGTAATGTTCGAGAAGTGTTTGGACCTGAACTAACAGGAGCTTTTGTATCAAGTCAAGCGGCCATTGATCAACACATGATAAAAATGGACGGTAGTGCAAATAAGTCAAACCTTGGTGCTAATGCAATGCTTGGAATATCACTCGCATGTGCTAAAGCCGCGGCTCAAAGTCATGGCATGCCACTTTATAGATATATCGGTGGTGTAAATGCTAATGTACTGCCTATTCCCATGATGAATATACTGAATGGTGGAGCCCATGCGGATAATAAAATTGACTTTCAAGAATTTATGGTAATGCCGGTTGGGGCGAAATCTTTCAGCGAAGCGCTACGAATGGGGACTGAGGTTTTTCACCATTTAAAGGCTGTTTTGAAAAAGGATGGGTACTCAACAAATGTTGGTGATGAAGGCGGATTTGCTCCAAATCTAGGGAGTAATGTTGACGCTATTGAATATGTGTTGAAGGCGATCGAGTCGGCTGGTTATAAAGCTGGAGAGGATATTTACATCGCCATGGATGCAGCCAGTAGTGAGTTTTTTGATGCCAAGAAGAATAAATACATTTTTAAAAAATCATCTGGACAGGAATTGACACCCGAAGAAATGGTTGAGTTTTGGAAAGATTGGTCTGAAAAATATCCTATCATATCCATAGAAGACGGTATGGCTGAAGACGATTGGGATGGATGGTTAAAGTTGACTCAGAGCATCGGTAGCAAAGTGCAATTGGTCGGAGACGATCTTTTTGTTACAAATACGAAGCGATTGTCCCAAGGTATTAAGTCAGGAACTGCAAATTCGATTTTAATTAAGGTGAATCAAATTGGTACGCTTACTGAGACCATTGAAGCCGTTGAAATGGCTACACTTAGCGGGTATACATCTGTTATGAGTCACAGAAGTGGCGAGACAGAGGATACCACAATTGCTGATTTAGCCGTTGCTTTAAACACAGGGCAAATTAAAACGGGTTCTGCATCCAGAAGTGATAGAGTGGCCAAATACAACAGGTTATTGCGAATTGAAGAAGAACTTGGGTCAAATGCACGATATCTAGGCAAAGATTTCAAGTATAGATAATCATGTAGCTATTGTAATTAACGCTTTCGTCACGTATTTTCGCGCAGTTCGAGATTCAGAAAAATAGAAAAGAAGAAAAAGTACGGAAGATGCCAGATTTTGCAGAGTTACACTTTAACGGTGAAGTATATAAACTACCGGTAGTAGAAGGGACGGAAAACGAGAAAGCCCTTGATATTTCTAAGCTACGAGGTCAATCAGGATTAATTACAATTGACCCAGGATTTAAGAATACTGGGTCAACAACAAGTTCGATCACATTTTTGGATGGCGAAAAAGGGATTCTTAGATATCGTGGATACCCAATCGAACAACTCGCAGAAGAATCAAGCTTCATGGAAGTGGCGTATTTGATTATTTATGGTGAGTTACCGAACAGCGAGCAATTAAACAAATGGAAGGTTGACATCACTTATCACACTTTAATTCACGAGGACTTTAAGGTTTTGTTAGAGGGCTTTCCTTCAAACGCGCATCCAATGGGTGTTTTGTCCTCGTTAGTGACATCATTAACTGCTTTTTATCCAGAATCATTGGATCCTGTGAGATCTGCGGATGAGGTTTATATGAACATCATAAGATTGGTAGCCAAATTGCCAACAATCGCAGCTTGGGCATACAAGAATGAAATCGGTCAACCTTTGATGTATCCAAAGAATGATTTAGATTATTGCGGAAACTTCTTGAAAATGATGTTTGGAACTCCAGCGGAGGAATTTCAGCCAGATCCAGTTGTTATCAAAGCATTAAACAAGTTGTTGATTTTACACGCTGACCACGAGCAGAATTGCTCCACGAGCACTGTAAGAGTTGTTGGTTCTTCTCATGCAAGTTTGTATGCTTCAGTATCTGCAGGAATAAATGCATTGTGGGGACCTCTTCATGGTGGGGCCAACCAAGCTGTGATAGAAATGCTTGAAGCAATAAAGGCAGATGGTGGCGATGCTGATAAGTATTTGGCGAAGGCAAAGGATAAGGATGATCCATTCAGACTAATGGGCTTTGGTCATCGAGTTTATAAGAATTTCGATCCAAGAGCGCGAATTATCAAAAAGGCTGCGGATGATGTTTTAAATAAACTTGGAGTGAATGATCCAGTTTTGGAGATTGCTAAAAAATTAGAAGAGGCCGCTTTAAGCGATCCGTATTTTGTGGAGCGCAAACTTTATCCTAATGTCGATTTCTACTCAGGTATTATTTACAGAGCTTTAGGAATTCCAACGAATATGTTCACCGTAATGTTTGCAATGGGGCGACTTCCTGGCTGGATAGCTCAATGGAAAGAGATGAGAGAGAATGGTGAGCCCATTGGTAGACCAAGACAGGTTTACACTGGAGAGAATGAACGAGACTATGTAGCTATTGAAAAGCGCTAAGAAGGAATAAATAGAGATAAACGAAAAAGCCCAGCTTGAAAATTTTCAAGCTGGGCTTTTTAATGCTTTGAAGTTTGGTGGGTTTAGACCATTGCTTTTTGCGTCAACTCCTTTAGTTTTTCAGTTTCCTCATTAGCAAGTTCAAGATCAACTAAAAGTCGGCCGCTATGCTCATCAAGAATAATCTTTTTTCTTGCGGCAATATCTAATTGTCGTTGAGGTGGAATTTTAATAAATGATCCTCCAGAAGAACCTCTTTCAACCGGAACAACAGCAAGTCCGTTCTTAACACTTTGTCGAATACGCTTGTAAGCACCTAAGAGTCTCTCCTCAATCGTTCCAGCAGCTTCTTCACTAGCTTTCAATAAGGCCTTTTCTTCTTTTTCGGTTTCTTTAATGATTCCGTTCAATTCCTCGTTCTTATGTTCAAGGTCTTTTCTGCGTTCATTAAGATTAGCCTCAGCTGCGTCAAGAATTTCTTTCTTTTGAATCAATTGTGCTTCAAACTCCTTCATTCTCTTTTCAGAAAGCTGAATTTCAAGTGTTTGAAACTCAATTTCCTTTGACAATGAATCAAATTCTCGATTGTTTCTTACATTCTTTTGCTGGCTTTCGTACTTTTTAATGAGCTCGCTAGAATCAATGATAGAATTCTTTCGTTCGCTAATTCGATTTTGCACATCTTCTAATTCTGTTTGAAGATTGTTTAATCGAGTTTCAAGTCCCTCGATTTCATCTTGTAAGTCTTCAACTTCTAAAGGAAGCTCACCTCTGATTGTTCTGATTTTATCGATAGCTGAATCAATCAACTGTAAACGGTATAAAGCTCTTAGTTTCTCTTCGACCGTGTTTTCAGTTTTCTTTTTTGCTGCTGCTGCCATATTCTTTATTGAATGAAATAGTGTACAGGGTTTGTTTTTACCTCTGATAAAAGGACGGCAAATGTAACATTTTTATTCGCTAGATATTGGTGTAATAAATTAGGGGTAAACTGCTCACTCTCAAAGTGTCCAATGTCAATTATGAGGATTTTTTGATCTGCGTCAAAGAATTCATGGTATTTGAAATCTCCAGTAATAAACACGTCCGCCATTATTGCCTTTGCCTTACTCAGTAAAAAACTTCCTGAACCACCGCAAAAGGCCACCCTCTTCACTGGTTTATTAAGCAATTTAGTATGGCGAATTGATTTGACATTGAAAATATCAGAAAGTCTATTTAATAGTTCAGATTCGGTAATAGAGTTCTCAAATTCACCATACATGCCGCTGCCAATGCATTGGTTGGTGTTCGTGATGGGAATAATGTCGTATGCCACCTCTTCATAAGGGTGCGATTCTCTTAAGGCTTTTATGACCTTAGGTGCAATGTGATTTGTGAAAATCATTTCAAGTTTAACTTCGGCTTCAGAGTGACGTTTACCTTTCGTTCCAACAAAAGGATTTGTAGATTCATTTGCCTTGAAGGTTCCAGTGCCCTCCGATGAATAACTACACTCGTCATAATCACCAATATGACCAGCACCAGCCGTGAATAGTGCATTCCGTACTTCTTCTAAATGAGAAGTTGGGACATAGGTTTGAAGCTTTGACAAGGTGTTTGATTTAGGGGAAAGTATATTCAGATTTTTTAGTCCTATTCGTTTACCTATTTCTTGGTTTACTCCTGACAATATGTTGTCGAGGTTGGTGTGTATAGCATAAATGGCAATGTCGTTTTTGAGCGCCAGTAGAATTGTTCGTTCAACATAATTGGCACCTGTCAATGATTTTAAACCTTTGAATAAAATCGGATGATGAGCGACAATTAAATTGCACTTTTTGCGAATAGCTTCAGCGACAACATCTTCTGTGCAATCTAGGGTTAAAAGTGTACCAGTGACTTCCCATGTGGGTAAGCCAATAATAAGACCGACATTATCATACGATTCTTGTAATTCGACTGGGGCTAGATCATCTAGCAAGTTAGCGACATCTGAAACATTCATAGTTAGTCTGAATTTTAACAAAGGAGCGGAAATTTATAGAAACTACATTTGCCGAGTGCGGATATTGCTTTACCCATTTTCCCTTGTTTATGGATTTATAGTCTTGATCAGAAATGGCCTGTTTCATTTTGGATTATTGAAAAGCAGAACCTTTCCTATTCCACTCATTGGCATAGGTAATTTGCGAGTAGGCGGAACGGGCAAGACACCTATGACAGAATATGTCATAAGGCAATTATCTCCAGATTTTCAATTGGCCGTGTTGAGTCGAGGTTATGGCCGAAAGACCAAAGGGTTTATTCTTGCTGACTCAAACATGAATTCACTCGAGATTGGAGATGAACCCTCCCAAATACTTAACAAGTATAAAAATGTACAGGTGGCGGTTGATGCTGACAGAGTCAATGGAGTGAAGAGACTGCTTGAAGTTAAACCAGAAGTAGAAATAATCTTGTTAGACGATGTGTTTCAACATAGATCGATTAAGCCTGGATTAATGATTTTACTTACCGCGTTCAATGATTTATACATAGACGATCTATTGTTGCCGGCCGGCCGTTTGAGAGAACAAAAGTTTGGTGCAAAAAGAGCCGATATAATCGTTGTAACTAAATGTCCGAGTGATATAAGTGTGTTTGATATGAGATCTATTGCGCAAAGATTGAATCCCGAATCCTACCAAAATTTGTTGTTTTCGAGCGAGCATTATGGCACTCCTTATGCTATTACTAAAACTAATTTTACATCAATTAATGAGTCAAAGATTTATTTAATGACGGGCATTGCGAACGCTTCAGGTTTGTTCGAATATTTGAATGCAACGAATGAGATAATTAGTCATTTTGACGCTGGTGATCACTATTGGTTCACCGAAAGTGATTTTAATGAAGCCGCGGATTTAATCTCGGATTCTGGAGTTATAGTAACAACAGAAAAAGATGCTCAGCGCATCATTCCATATTTAGATCAACCTCTAATTTCAAAACTGCCAATTTTCGTAATCCCAGTTGAAACAAATTTTCTCGGGTCATATAGTACTCAAATCAATCAATTAATACATGATTTCATTAGATCTTATTCAAGAAACAGCTGACTTTCTAGCAGAAAGGTTTAACCCTAAGAACCCAGTGGGTATTGTGCTGGGAACTGGATTAGGAGAATTGGCCTCTGAAATATCTGACGCTACCACTATTCCTTATTCAGATATTCCAAACTTCCCTCAATCTACCGTTGAAGGGCATGATGGGAAGCTAATATATGGTCGATTGAACGGAGTGGAAGTCATAGCTATGAAGGGGAGATTTCATTTTTATGAAGGGTATACAATGGATCAGGTGGTATTTCCAATCCGTGTTATGCATTATTTAAATGTAAAGTCATTGGTTTTGTCAAACGCCAGTGGAGGTATGAATCCAGAGTTTAAAGTGGGAGATATTATGGTTATATCTGATCAAATAAACCTATTCCCAACTAATCCATTAATTGGTCCAAATAACAACGAACTCGGACCTCGGTTTGTGGACATGTCAGAGCCTTATGATCATGGTTATATTAAATTGATTCACGATTGTGCTGAGAAACTAGAATTGAAGTTACATCAAGGGGTCTATGCTGGGGTGAGTGGGCCATGTTTCGAAACTCCTGCGGAGTACAAGCATTTACGCACAATTGGAGCTGACGTTGTTGGCATGAGCACTGTGCCTGAAAACATTGCTGCAAAACATATGGGAATGAGGGTAGCGGCACTTTCAGTAGTTACCGATTTAGGGGTGGAGGGTGTAGTCGAAACCGTTAGTCACGAGGAGGTTCAACTGGCAGCCCGAAATGCTGAGCCAAAATTGGCTGCAATTGTTAAGGCATTTTTATCAAAAATGCTTACAACTTAATATCTTTCTGGGCAACCATTTTACTTCTTTTGCATCCTAATAATAGGAGGTCTTTATGATAAATGACCCCATTGTTTTCTGACCCGTCAATAATTTAGATGAAGAATCTCATACTGGTTATACATGTTGTATTGGTTGTATTAAATATGCAGGGACAAGCCTTTCTCAATGGAAGCTTTGAAAATCATACGACTACGACCAATTTGATCAACATCAACAATGCCACATACACGGCAGCAATGAATAACTCATCCGCTTTTGGGACGTTTGGAAATATGGATATCATCACAACGTGTACCTGGGGGTGTCCAACCTATGGTAATTGGTTTGTGTCGTTAACAGGAAATGGTACCGATGCTATATCAATGGAGTTGAGTCAAAACCTGGTGAACGGGAATACATATTCATTTACATTTTACGATAGGAAAAACTCGAGTTATCAATGTACTCCGGTTCAAATTGGGGTATCTACAAGTCCAACTACATTCGGAACTTTGGTTTGGACCGCGAGTGCCGCAGCCACAAATAGCGTCTGGACCCAGCGAACAGTGACTTTTACAGCTCCCAATAATGGGGCTTATATTACTGTAAAGCAACAGGGAGGTACGACAGGATACTGGGTGCATATTGACAATTTTGAATTTTTATCCTATGCTCCAACAGTAGAAGCTGAATACTTATGCTATGGCGACTTCACACAATTCACGATTGACTCCACTGGTTTTGATTCGGTTTATTGGAATTTTGATGATACAATATCAGGCAGTTCGAATTACAGTAACTTAGAAGCGCCAACCCATCAATTCACAGATACGGGGACATTTAACGTACAACTGGTCACTTATCTAGATTCTAATGTTGATACAACATATCATCCCGTCTACATCTACCCTCGCCAAACTGCGGATTTAGGTAACGATACAGCACTTTGTGTGGGCTCCGAATTACCTCTCAGTGTTGAACAACCATTTGCCGAATATGAATGGTCTAACGGTAGTACAGATTCTGCGATTGTCATTACATCAGACAGTGTTGTAATAGTAACTGTCTACGGAATTTGCGACACTGTTATGGATACCATTAACATTGATTGGTTACTACCATTCATTGTAGATTTAGGTAATGACACCAATCTATGTACCTATGATGTGGATACCATACAGACTGGGTTGAGCAGTTCTCTTGGATTTTCTTGGAACACGGGAAATTCACAGTCTAGTCAGTTAGTTAATGATACCGGTGTCTATTCTGTTACTGTAACAAACGGGATTTGTACATATTCGGACACGGTGCATTATGGCTACTACCCTGAGGTTTCTGTTGAATTGGGTAACGATAGCAGTTTTTGTTATGTCAACAACGCTCAAATCGTTCCAGTAACCCAAAATGCACTTACATACGTTTGGTCAGATGGTTCGGTCGCCTCTACGCTCAATGTTGGTACAAGCAACGATTATTTAATCACCGTTTACGGTGTAGGTGGTAACTGTCTTGCAACAGATGAGGTACATTGGGATTTTTGGTTTGAACCTCTTGTTGATTTAGGAAGCGATACTTCTTTTTGTCATAACGATGTTTTGGTGCTGGATCCCTGGACTCAAAGTGCTTTTCCAATGGAATATCGGTGGAACGATAATTCAACTGATACGACTAAGGGTGTCAATCTAATCGGCCTATATTGGGTTGAAGTAAGCGATGAGAACTGCGCAATCAGAGATACAATATTGGTCGATCGTTATCCAATTTTAGAGGTAGATCTTGGTGAGGATAAACAAGTATGCGAAGACCAAACAATAGAGCTTAAGCCAATTGGATCTCAACCGTTGGTGAATTTTGAATGGAATGATGGGTCAACAACGAGCACACTAAGGGTTCAAGATCACGGTACGTATTCAGTCACAGTTAACAATGGTCTTTGCGAAGCCCGAGATGATATTAATGTGTTTGTATTTGAGTATCCAGTTGTCGAACTTGGTAATGACACAGCTGTATGTCTTGGTGATAGACTCACACTTGATGCGACCATAGAAACTGAAATAATAAACTACCAGTGGTTTGATGGCGTAACCTCGCCATCGCGCCAATTCACGCCAACTGGCAAAGAGGAAGTTTGGGTAGAAGTAACAAATGTGGCTTGCTCCACAACTGATACTATTTTATTAGATGTCAGAAAAGTGGAGTCAATTGGACTGATCAATGACACTGTAATATGTCCAAACGAGGAAATTGCGTTGAATGCAAATGATAATTTTTCATCAATTGTTTGGAGTACAGGAGATTCAACTAATTCCCTTACGGTTTCTGATACAGGAAAATATGTTGTGGTTGCATTTGACGGCACTTGCTCCACGTTTGACAGTGTTCATGTTTCTCATAAAGAAGTTCCAACAAAAGAGTCCATTGAGTTCCAGGTGCCGAATGAAATTTGCATCGGAGAATCCTTTTTTATTGAAAATGCGAATGAATTAGTTACTGCTTTCCAATGGCAAGACGGTAGCACCTCCTCTAGTTATTTGATTGAATCTGAAGGGGATTATTGGGTGAAGGCCTATCATGAATGTGGAGTTATTGGAGATTCAATCACAATTGTTCCTTGCGAATGCCCGATATATTTGCCGAATACTTTCAATCCGAATGGAAATGGAAGAAATGACCACTTTGGTCCTCAGTCCGATTGTGCATTCAGTGATTATATGTTCAGGGTTTTTGATAGATGGGGAGAGTTGATGTTCGAATCAACAGTTCCAGGTCAGCACTGGGATGGGTCTTATCGCGGGGTTGAAGCTCCTCCAGGCGCGTATGCATGGATCCTCGAATACAAGGCGACACATGAACGGAGCCGTTTTAAAGAGGCGTTGTCTGGTCAAGTATTACTGCTGAAATAGTTCCTAATATCTGAGCTATCTATAAGGCTTCAATTACTTCCATGAAAGTTACCTTTGCTTCAATTAAAGACTGTGACTGAAAATAAGATTAACGAATACGAAGTGGTTGTGGGACTCGAAGTCCACGCTCAGCTATTGACAAGAACGAAGGCTTTTTCCTCGGATACAAATGAATATGGCAATTTGCCAAATTCGAACACCAATGCTGTGAGCCTCGGTCATCCAGGAACTCTTCCAGTATTAAATGAGAAAAGCATTGAGTATGCCGTCCGTTTAGGATTGGCCGTAAACGCTGATATCCGACAGCATAATGAATTCGCTCGTAAGAACTATTTCTATGCCGATTTACCTAAAGGATATCAAATAACACAGGATACTACACCAATCTGTAATAATGGATTTGTCACCATTAAAAAAGAAGATGGAACGGAAAAGAAAATAGCTCTTACTCGAATACACATGGAGGAAGATTCTGGGAAGAGCATCCATGATTTGAGTCCATTTGATACAATGATTGATTTAAATCGAGCAGGTGTGCCATTATTAGAAATAGTTTCTGAACCAGAAATGAGATCGGGCGATGACGCGTATCAATATTTAACTGAGGTTAGAAAATTGGTCAGGTACCTGGAGATATGCGATGGGAATATGGAGGAGGGAAGCCTTCGATGCGATGCTAATATTTCGGTGCGAAAAAGAGGGTCGAGTGAGTTTGGAACCCGAGTGGAAGTTAAGAACCTGAATAGTATTCGAAATGTGAAGCGGGCCATTGACTATGAATTTGTGCGTCAGGTGGAATTGATTGAAATGGGTGGTGAAGTCAAAAAAACTACACTGACTTTTAATGCTACTACTGGCGAAACATCCATTATGCGAGTAAAGGAGGAGGCGGATGACTACCGTTATTTTCCCGAACCGGATTTGCAACCGTATTTGGTCACTAAAGAATACATCGAAAATATTCGGAGCACCATGCCTCCCTTGCCAAGCGAGTTATACGCTAAGTACAAACAATTAGGGTTGAGTGACTATGATGCATCTGTATTAACGGATGATAAGTCATTTGCACTCTATTTTGAAGATATTCTCAACTATACAACAGATGCCAAATCTGCCGCGAACTGGATGATGGGAGAAGTGAAGGGGTATCTCAATGAACAAGCAACTGAGATATCGAAATTTCCCATTGATGCGAAGCGGCTCGCAGCTCTTATAAATATGGTTGCAAATGGCCAAATGGGTCGTACAATGGCCTCACAGCAATTGTTTACCTTGATGATTGGTTCTACCGATTCACCTGAAGCTCTCGCAGAAAGGCACGGATTAGTGCAAGTAGGTGGAGAAGATGAACTTGCAGGTTGGATACAACAATCCATGGACGCCTATCCTGATAAGGTGGCAGAATATAGAGGTGGAAAGAAAGGTATATTAGGCCTTTTCATGGGTGAGGTAATGCGGCTCAGCGGAGGCAAAGCAGATCCTAAAAAGACCAACTCTATGATTAGAGAAGCACTAGATAATGAATGATAAAATGAAAGGAATGAAGAAATTATTAGTACCCATGTTTGCCATGCTGTTGATGGCTGGGGCTTGTTCAAATACGACCAAAGAAGATGGTGACTCTGGCACTGAGGCTTTAGCATTAATTGACGGTGTTTCCGAAACTGGTGAAGTTGCCCAAACCAAGCAGCCAATCAAGCGTGAACCTGCTACGGTCACTATTTCTGGAAAGATTGAAGGAGGGGAAAATGCGGATGTCTATCTTCAAATTGTGGAGTCGAAAGGAGTGAAAGGACTTGATACCATAAAAGCTGGACCAAATGGTGAGTATAAGTTTGAATATACATCGGATCTACCTGAGTTTTATCGCGTTGGTACCAACGAACAGAATTCGTTCTATTTAGTGTTGGAACCAGGGGAAAGTGCAGAAGTCAATGCCAAGAATCAAAACTTATTCAAAACGTATGAAATTATCGAGGCACCTGAAGAGTGTCATCGAATGAAAGAAATGAATGGGATAACCGGTATGATGGATTCTATCAATATGATCATGCAGGCCTCTCAGATGAACAAGGATCAACGGATGTTCCAGAATGCTTTGGTAGAGTTTGATAACATAAGCATCAAAATGAATAGAGAGATTAAAGCTTATATCAATCGTAAACCGGCAAGCTTGAGTTCATTGGCAGCACTGCAAAATTTAAATTTTGATCAGGAGTTTGATTATTATCTGAAGGTAATAACTGCTTTAGATGGAATCGCAAACGGTAATGACATCTACGATAATATGGCCGCTCAAATTCTAAGTATGAGAAAAGTGGCTGTTGGATCTGAGGCTCCAGAAATTACCATGTCACAGCCAAATGGTGAGGTGATTAGTCTGAGTGATTTCAGAGGTCAGTATGTTTTAATTGATTTTTGGGCTTCATGGTGTGGACCATGCCGAAGAGAGAATCCAAACGTCAAGAAGGTTTATGATAAGTACCATGAAAAAGGATTTGAAATACTTGGAGTTTCATTGGATAAGGCAATGCAGCCTTGGTTAAACGCCATAGGTCAGGATGGTTTAGAGTGGAGGCATGTAAGTGACCTTAAATTTTGGAGTTCACCAGTGGTAGCAGAATATCAAGTTACAGGAATTCCTCACACAGTTTTGGTTGATCCAAAGGGAATTATTGTTGCCAAGAATCTGAGAGGTGAGGCTTTAGACCTAAAACTTGCTCAGCTATTGGGGGAATAAAAAATGCGTAAATCTCTCATCATTTTATTATTATGTTGGAGCAGTTTATCCTTTGCACAATACTTTCAGCAAGATGTTGCATATAACATCCGAATAGAACTGGATGACAAGAACATGATGCTTCGAGGTGATGAGGAAGTGGTCTATACAAATAATAGCCCTGATGATTTGTCCTTCGTCTATTTTCACCTTTGGCCCAATGCATATAAGAACAAAAAAACAGCCCTAGCCAAGCAGCTCATACGAATGGGCGAGACTAAACTCTACTTTGCTGAAGAAGAGGACTTAGGCTATATAGACAGCTTATCGTTTGCTTTGAATGGCAAACTCTGTAGGTGGGAATTCGATAGCACGCACATAGATATTTGTAAGATTTGGTTTGAAGAGCCGCTTAAACCAGGACAATCAGTCACCATAAGTACTCCATTCAGAGTGAAAATTCCAAGTGGAAGTATCTCCAGACTGGGTCATGTAGGAGAGAGTTTTCAAATAACTCAATGGTATCCAAAACCAGCCGTTTACGATACAGCGGGCTGGCACCAGATGCCTTACTTAACGCAAGGCGAATTTTATTCAGAGTTTGGTTCATTTGATGTGTACATAACACTGCCTGCAAATTACGTTGTTGGCGCTACAGGTGATTTGCAAACCAATTCCGAACATCTATTTCTAGACAAGAAGCTTGCTGAAACCAAGAAATGGTTAAAGGAACGTGAGGAGAATAATGATTGGAATGACAATAAGCAATTAGATTTTCCAGAGTCAAGTAGTGAGATGAAAACGCTTCATTTTCATCAGGATCGAGTGCATGATTTTGGATGGTTTGCTGATAAACGTTATCATTTGCTAAAGGGAAGAGTGGGATTACCCCATTCAACGGATAGTGTTGATGTCTGGACAATGTTTACAAACAAGAATGCTAAGCTTTGGAAGAATAGTATTGAATACATGCACGATGCGGTTTATTACTATTCGCTTTGGAATGGGGACTATCCATACGCGCACGCTACGGCAGCAGATGGAACCATCTCTGCAGGTGGTGGAATGGAATATCCTAACGTCACTGTTATTGGTGAGTCAGGAAATGAACTAGGATTGGAAACTGTGATAATGCACGAAGTAGGACATAATTGGTTTTATGGAATTCTCGGCAGTAATGAAAGACGATATCCTTGGTTAGATGAAGGTTTAAATAGCTATAACGAGCAGCGATATCTCAGCACTAAGTATCCTGATGGTAAGGTGTTGTCGAAAAGTGGCTCGACCAAATTGCTCGATTTTGCAGGGCTTGATATATACGACATTGAGGATCAACAATACTTGACGTATTTATTGCAAAGTCGGACGAATCGAGATCAACCGATGGATATACCAGCGGATGAATATTCTTTGCTAAACTACGGGTTCATTGTCTATTCAAAATCTGCCGTGACAATGAACTATTTGCGACATTACCTAGGCGATTCCACAATGGATGCAGGAATGCAGCGCTATTTTGAAGAGAATAAATTCAAACATCCATATCCAAAAAGCTTGGAAAGCGCAATCGAAACAACTTCCGATGAAGAGTTAGATTGGTTCTTTAGAGATATTGTTACAACTAAAGAAAAGCTGGATTATGGAATTTCGAGCGTTAAGTCTACCGACACCGATACGAAAGTTAAACTAAAAAATAGGGGACTCAGCACACCAGTGCATGTGGCCCTGATGAATGGAGAAAAGGTCGTTGCAGATCAATGGGTCGAAGGATTTAAACATGACACGACTATCACATTTAATGGACAAGGCGATCGGGTAGAGATTGATCCAAAAGGTATAATGCCAGAGAACATTAGAGACAATAATTATTCAAAGACATCAGGACTTTTAAAGAAAACAGAACCAGTAAAATTCAAGTTTTTTGGAGGGGTAGAAAACCCTAGAGTAAACCAAGTTTTCTTTACTCCAATGCTCGGAATGAATGTTCCCAATGGACTTATGCCCGGTTTAGTTCTCTACAATCACTCGGTACCTGCTAGAAGATTCACCTATTTGTTGGTACCAATGGTTGGTACAAAAGGATGGAACCCAGTGGGTGCTGGTATCTTGTCTTATTCCATTCAGCCCGTAGAGTCGGTTATCGAAAATATTGAGATAAGCCTTTCTGGAAAACGTTACGCTGAGGACCGAAGGTTTGCGGAAAGTGTTTTATATAATCGTATTAACCCGAAAGCAACATTTTACCTAAGGCCAAGGAAATATAGCGGACTTGCTTCCCAGAAGTTTAGTCTAGGCTCTATTTATATACTAAATCAAACTCCATCAGCGAACGCTGACGGTGAAGTTCAACTGAAGACCAGCAGTAATTTCTTTAATCGCGCAGATTATCGATTCCAATACAATCATCCAGTATATAAGGCAAACATTTTTGCTGGAGCAGAGCAGAACTCTGAATTTGTAAGGACCTCTATTGAGGTGAGGGAAATCATCAAGATTCCAAAGGTTGTCAGATTGAACTTGAGATATTTTGCAGGGGCATTCTTGACGAACACTAGTTTCAATCCTGCTTACAATTGGAGAATGGACGGACAAAGTGCTGCTAATGATTATGCATATGACGGTGAATTCTTCGATCGAAGTAGTTCAGATGATATTTTGTCACGTCAATTCATGGAGAATCATGGAGCTTTTAAAGTCCCCACAGCGGTAGGCCAATCAAGTATTTGGATTTCTTCTTTCAATGTGAAAGCCAAGCTTGGTAAAACGCCTATTGGTTTATTTGCAGATTTTGGAACAAGCAACAATGAAGCCTTCATGTATGACGCTGGAGTATATTTAGCATTGGTTCCAGACGTGATTGAAGTGTATTTCCCATTACTTTATTCTAAATCCATTGGCGCGAACATAAAAGCGAACAACTTAGAATGGGTTGACCTCATTAGATTTCAAGTTGGGCTGGAAAAGCTGTATTTAATTGAGAAATTCAAACGGCTTGAAATAAATCCATGATTGGGTCTAACATATATTTCGCTTCGGATTTTCATTTGGGCTCAGCAGTCGATGTTGATCATACAAGAGAAAAAAAAGTGGTTGCGTGGCTCGACTCAATATCCCGAGATGCCTCTGAAATCTATCTTGTTGGCGATGTTTTTGATTTTTGGTTCGAATACAAACACGTAGTACCAAAGGGTTTTGTTCGTTTGCTTGGTAAACTGGCTCAACTAAGTGACTCTGGAGTCAAGATTCACATTTTTACGGGTAATCATGATGTTTGGATGTTTAAATATTTTGAGCGCGAAATTGGAGCCACTATGTATTATGAACCAATTCAACGAGTAATAGGTGGCAAACGATTTTTGATTGGTCATGGTGATGGTCTCGGTCCTGGGGATCATGGATATAAAATCATAAAGGCTGTTTTTACCAATAAACTTTGTCAAAGAATGTTTGCTGCGCTGCATCCAGCTTTTGGTGTCAGCTTAGCGCGTTTTTTTTCACGTAAGAGTCGGGAAACCACTGGCGCCAAGGATTCAATATATCTAGGAGATAATAAAGAGTATTTGGTTCAATATTGCGAGTCAGTGCTTAAGGATGAGTATTTCGATTACTTCATTTTCGGCCATCGACATATGGTCTTAGATAAGGTCCTTACTAAGGGAAGCCGATATATTAATCTTGGCGAATGGTTTACTTCATGTAACTACGCTAAGTTCGATGGGCAAGAACTAAGCTTACACCGTTTCGAAAACTAGGCGATCCGCATCGCTAACTCTGCTAATCGATTGGAGTAGCCCCATTCATTGTCGTACCATCCAACTACCTTAACCATTCGTCCGAGCGTTGAGGTTAGCTGACTGTCAAAAACACAACTGTGAGAGTTGTCGATGACATCTATAGAAACAAGAGGGTCATCTGTATATTCTAGAATGCCCTTTAAATTTGTGTCAGCGGCTTTTTTGAAGGCTGTATTTATAGCTTCGATACTCACTTCTTCGGTGAGAAAACAACTCAAATCGGTTAAAGAACCATTTGGAACAGGAACTCGGATACCAGCTCCACCGATTTTGCCATCGAGTTCTGAAAATATTTTAGTTATTGCTTTGGCAGCTCCTGTGGTTGTCGGTACAATGCTCTGCGCACCTGCTCTCCCTCTGCGCCAATCCTTATGTGGTGCATCATGCAGGCGTTGGTCACTCGTATAGGAATGTACGGTGGTTATATATGCTTGCTCAATTTTCCAATTATCCTGAAGTACCTTAATTAACGGGGCAGCGCTGTTGGTTGTGCAGGAGGCATTGGATACAATTTGTTCAGTTCCATCAAGTAAGTGGTCATTTACTCCAAGTACAATCGTTTTCGTATCTGCGTCAGCAGCGGGAGCGGAGATAATTACTTTTTTTGCACCAGCATTAATATGCTTTTTAGCTTGTTTAGTTTCTCTGAATAGACCTGTCGCTTCAATCACTAGGTCTATTTTTAAATCTGCCCAGGGTAGGGTTTTAGGGTCTTTTTGATTCAGAATTAAAACCTCCTTTCCATCGATATTAAGATGGTCACCAGAAACAATGATTGCTCTTGGAAATTTTCCATGTATAGAATCATATTTAAGAAGGTGAGCAAGGTTGTTTATTTCTCCTAAATCATTGATTGCTACTAATTCAATTTCAGGATGGTTTTGAATCACCCTCGTAAAAGTTCTTCCAATTCTTCCAAAGCCGTTTATGGCAACTCTCATCTGTGACTATCTATTATTTGAATACAAATATCATGAAACAAAAAACCCCGAGGAGTGCTCGGGGTTTTAAAACGTTAAATGGTTAATCTATTTGAATACCATGATTTTTGCGACTTCCCTGCTTTCTCCAGCAGTCAAAGTTGCATAGTAAGTTCCGCTTTGTAGTCTTCCTGTGTTGATTTGGACACTGTTCGATCCTCGCATAACGCGCTCTTGTTTATTATAAACAAGTCTACCGTTTATGTCATAGATGACTAAATCAACCAGATCAGAATAAGAAGATTCAAATTCAATGGTGCCCTCAGATTTCATAGGGTTTGGATAAACTTTAAGACCTGAGATAGCGTTATCTCTTTCTGGTAATGGGTCAACATCTTTAATTCCAACCAAAGAACCGGAAACCCAAAGACCACGGCCATAGGTTCCAATGAAATAAGTTCCAGTATTTTTTGCTTCAACCCAAGGTCTGTCTTGCTGACGAACAGCATAGGTCGGGCAATAACTTGTTGCGTTATTTATGTCAGCCCATACTGGACTCGCATCGAAGCCATTTTCAGTTCCCCAAAGTCCAAATTCAGTACCGATAACGATTTTATTTGAGTCATTTAAATCGATGACAGCATCATAGACGGGCATACTCACAATGTCTCCCATTATATTTCTAATAACTGGAGTACCTAACGCGTTGGTAAATTCTCTAATGTTGTTCGAACTGTTATAGCCACCGGCCGTAACTACGATTCGATTCGGATTGTTAGGGTCAATAGCAATACCTGTTATCCCACCAGCCACAGCTGGTCCAAGAGTGGTGACTGTAATCTTACTGATGTCTGCCTCTGTGTACAAATCTTTAATGCCAGATACTCGGAATAGGTTGCCCCCAGTATTGCCAACGAACATGTGATTGCCATCTTTCGAAAACTTTATTTCAGTTACAGATCCAGAAACACCTGGAATGTTAATTGGAGTAGGAGTGGATAAGAAGTTTAATATGTTTCGATAAATTCTAATGCCACCAGCTCCTTCAGCGGCACCACCTGTACTTGCCAAAACTGTCTGAATCGGATCTTGAACTTTAATCACATCTCCAGGACTCAGGCTATTTTCCAATCTATGCTCAAATTGGTAGGTGCTCAAACCTGTGTTTAAGTTTCCACTCTCCAAAATGATAACGCTATTAGCCTTAAATCGCTGATCATACTTCACATAAATGTTTGTGTTTTCAGCCGGAGCCGTATTGAATGAAACACTCACGCCTAAGGTTCCATTGTCGTTATAGGTAATTGTTCCGTTTGCTGTGCCCGTGCCTTCTAGAACAGTCGAGTCAGTAGCAGAAACAGAAAGAGATTGTCCTCCTGCAAAAACGGTGATTGTACTAGCAATGACAATTGCTTCAGGTTGTGCTGGTTCTACCGTAGCCTCAAATGTTTTCACAATACCATTACTTACGTCTATTGCTATTTCAGTGCTTTCTACACTAAACTCAACCGAGTCCTTACTTGTATTATCTGAGACATCTTCCCATAAGCGATTACGAGTTACAAATGGCCCACCGTCAGAACTAATTAATCCAACTGGAGGTTGAGATGATTCATCAGCGCCTGAAACATCCATTCTATAAACAGTGCCATTTTGAGAAGAGGTTATTATAACCTGACTAATCTGTGACATGTCGCATCCCATTCCGTCACCACCTGTCAATTGCAAGCCTACTTTAGGATTTGATTCATTATCACCTAGAACGATAAGTGTTCCATTATCCTGAGTTCCGCCTAGAATCATGTTTCCATCATTGGAATGTGCAACAGCATAGAACTGTGTAGAAGTGTAACCTTTATTCAGACCTGCCCAGGTTGCTCCATCGTTAGTTGAAGTCGCAATACCTCCATCTGTGGTTACATAAACTCGACCAGGGTTGTTTGGTGAGAAATAGATGTAATGCTTATCGGCATGCACATAATTAGGAAGTACATCTCCAAAGGGAGGTCCTCCGCCTTCTGTAGCAACTCTAGTAAGATTACCATCATACCTCCATAATTGCACTCCACCGAGGAAGAAAAGATCATCATCTAATGGAGACACTCCCAAACAAGCATCATAAACACCTTGGCAATATTCACCATTATTCATTGGTTCAAAATCATCAAATGGAACTAATAATTGAGTCCAGAGGTCACCTCCATTGTTCGTTTCCCAAACAGAATTTAAGCAAGTGTTTTGGTTGATATACATGATGTATATATGATCTGGATTTTTTGGCGAGAACCCAAGAACTGTTCTTGCTGTTCCTGACGGCAGACCAGTTTGTGATACGACCTCAAATGATCCAGCTTCACCTGTTTCAGAGATTTGAATTGTTCCATTTGTAGTTGAAGCAATAACGCGTCCTGCTTTAGTTACAATTACGTCAGCGTAATTTCCCACATTAGGTGTTATTGCATCCTCCCAAGTTTCACCATTGTCAGAGGATATTTTTAAACCTCGGGATGTTGCAGCATAAATTGTTCCGTCTGTAGCAGTTCGAATTCTGTGTGTATAATTCCATTCTCCTGTTACATCATTTGGAGTAGTTGATGTTAAATGCTCAAATGTGATTCCATCGTCATCACTTACAAATATTCCATAACCAGGCCACGAATCATCGAAAGTACAGCCCGAACCAACATATATCCTTCCAGTAACTGTGTCTTGGTGAATCGCAGATATAATGCTTGTTGTAGAATCTAGGTTTTTGAATTGTAGATGTGGCTCCCAACTAGCACCTGCGTTGTAGCTAATAAACAAACCTCCCGAAACCGATCCAACTAGCATAGTATCTGGCTTACCAAATATTTCGATAATAGCGCGAGTACGACCACCAACATTGTCGGGGCCTACATTTTCTAATTCTAGCTCACTAAGGCTAGCTCGCGAAGCTATATTACCAAGCTGCCTTAGCGCTTGATTTCTTGCCATTGGGTTGTATTCGCCCGTTTGGACATCAATTTGAGCCCATTTCATGAAGTAAGGTTCTTGTTCAGAATCCGAACTTATCCTTGGATTATATTGAATCTTAGAATTTTGACGAATGGTCGTTAATGAAACCAGAGCTATAATGATAGAAGCTCCAAGACCGAGGGGTAAATATTTTCTCATAATAATGCTGTTTAGACACCTTTCAAAAAGGAAGCGCAATTTAAACAAATATTAACCCTAAATAGTTCACAAATTAACACAAGGTCAGTCTGGAAATTAAGTGGTTGAAAATCTTTAGAATACGGTTGTTGAAAACACTATAGATACCGTTGTCCAAATTGAAACCCGATAAATAGAGTCAAATAAAACTGCGTGTTGTAGGTGTTTTCCATGATGGGAATTTCTTTTGCAAATACATCCAAATTAACTCCAGTTTCGATAGCCTTTATGAATGAATCATCGGATGCATATTCGAAATTTAAAACGCCTCGAGCATGTCCACCGGGAATAAGTCGGGTTGAATTCACCTTGTAAAGAATAGGGGCTCGTCCCATAACATCTCCCTGGTTATGCACATCGGTGCTGTAACGCACCAATTGAGATTTTCCTCCATCCCCCGTGTTTGTTATAAGCTCTACATAAACTGGTTTAGTTAGCGCAACACTCGGACCAAAGAGAGCGAAATAACTAACGCGCACCCCACGTTTTACTTCCTTGTCATACAGGACCTTTTGCCAGCCAATTGAAGTTCTAAATAATGCTGCGGAGTTTACTTTTCCATAAAAGTAACCCCTTGTGTTTTCGCTTCCCGCCCTATTAATTTTATACTCTTTCGGATGTCTCAGGGTCATTAATTCTACACTCAAGATTCGATTGGAGAATCCAGAGGTGCGCCATCCATGTTGATAGCTAGCTCCAATACCCCTGGAATGCATAAATACGCTCCCAGAGTTGTGAGATCTGTAATAGGCCTTGTTTGCCACATCTCTATTAGGCTGAGCAGTTAATGCCAACGAAATGACAGACAATAATAAAATAGTTATAAAATTAGCCCTACGCACTTTGTAAAAGTATCAAACGAAAAATGAAATTGTTCGAAAGAGAATATTTATGAAACATTGCGCACGACTTTGGACTAAAAGGGCCCGTTAATCAGGCTCATTCTTTTAAGCCGGTATCTCAGTGCTAACTGTTGACTCAACATCAGACGAACCATAAGCGGGACAAGTTTCGTGTGACTTACACGATGTGGACGATACAGCAAATACACAACCAACCGCCAATACAAACAATAATCTTTTCATCTTTCAAAATATTGTGGTAGTGCAACACCACCGTTCGGACTCAAATTTAGACTTTACTTACGTTTACACGTCAATTTTATTGATTGGTTTTCGACTAATGAACATTTATTGCGCGCCAAGAATGATTTTAACATAAAAACTGGGGTATTTATTATGGATGAAGCATGGCTCAAACTTTTGAAAAATGAATTTGAATCAGATTACATGTCCAACTTGGAACAGTTTGTATACTCTGAAAGGTTGAAGTTCGATGTTTTTCCTGCTTCCGATTTGGTTTTTCATTGTTTTGAAATGACACCACTTCAAGATTTAAAAGTGGTAATACTTGGACAAGATCCATATCATGGACCGGGTCAAGCCCATGGTTTATCCTTTTCGGTGTCGGAAGGTCAGAAGTTGCCTCCATCATTGAGGAACATATTTAAGGAGTTGAAAGTAGAATATCCTGAGTTTTCCTTTTGGAACGGTGATCTTACAAGATGGGCTAAGGCAGGAGTACTGCTATTGAATGCTACTTTGACAGTTCGGGCAAAGCAGCCAGGCTCACATCAAAATCAAGGTTGGGAGCTGTTTACAGATGCCGTAATTAGAAAAATATCAGAAAATACTGAGAATGTGGTTTTTATGCTTTGGGGTAAGTTCGCCCAATCAAAAGCGCTTCTGATAAATGAATTCAAACACTGTGTCTTGCAAGCAGCGCACCCTTCGCCCTTTTCCGCGCATAGAGGGTTTTTTGGTTGTAATCATTTTTTACGAGCTAATAAATATTTAGAATCGAATGGCTTGGAAGCGGTTGATTGGAACTTGGATTAGCATTGTTATGGTGCAGTTTTCAATGGCACAAGAAATTATTGATTCACTTGTAATCGTGGACAGAGTTGTGGTTACGATTAGTCCACTTTCTAATACAAAGCTCGATCAATGGGATAATGAGTCCATGAAGAGAACATCCATCAACGAAGTGATTGAGAAGGTGCGAGAAGATGGATATCGACATGGCTTCATTACCTCGAAAATTACAGTAGAAGAGGAGGATAGTCTGATGGTAATTTCAGTGAACCCGGGTGAAAGCTACGCTTGGTCCGATATAATCGTTGATGATGAAACGATGGGTGTGCTTCGCAAAGCGAATATCAATATCAAACGATTAAAAAGGAAGCCATACTCTCCGAGAAGGGTAGGAAATGCATTTAACAAAACCCTTAATTATCTCGAAAACAATGGTTTTCCATTTGCTGAAATTAGATTGGATAGTGTTGACCTTCTGGACAATAACCTTCAAGCTAAGTTGAAAATTGACAAGGGGCCTCTTGTTTTGTTCGATAGTTTGAATCTTTTAGGAGATCTGAAAATCCGTGAGACGTACATTGCCAATTATACTGGGATAAAAGAAGGCTCGCCTTATAACGAAAAGGCCATTAGAAATGCAGGTTTGCAATTAGAACAAAACCAATTTGTATCAGTTTGGCGACCACTTGAGGTGAGGTTTGACAACGAAAAAACAGAAGTCACTCTATTTTTAAATACCAAAAGGGCCAGTCGTTTTGATGGTATTGTAGGTTTTTTGCCAGATGATCAAACAGGCGATATCCTCATAACGGGTGATGTTGCACTTCACTTGGAGAACTCTTTACATCAGGGGGAAATCATTGATGTCAATTGGCGAAGACTACAAAGTAATACACAGGACTTGGATGCGCGGGCGGTGATGCCCTTCGTACTTAATTCACCGATAAGTCCAGATGGACGTGTCAAGATTTATAGACGAGACACCACTTTCACTGATGTATTTGGCCAATTTGGAATGCGCTACATATTTGGAAGAAACAACTTCGTACGAGCCTTTGTAGATCGACAAACAACTAATTTAATATCGACTGCGCAATATGAAAACACGGTGGTCATACCTGAATTTCTTGATCGATCTATTATTTCTTATGGGCTAGGGTTGGACTTGCTAAAAGTTGATTATTTGTTGAATCCATCGAAGGGAATAGATTTGGCGATAGATGCGGCAGCCGGAAATAAAGCTATTATTGAAAACCCAGCTCTTCCTCAGTTTATTTATGATTCTCTAAATCTCACTTCAATTCAGTACCGAGCAAATCTAGACGCAGCTTACTATGTTTCTGTGCTTCCAAGGTTGGTATGGCATCAGCAATTTTTAGGAGGCTCGTTATTGAATGATCAATTGTTTAATAATGAGGCATATCGCATTGGTGGGTTGAAATCAATCCGTGGATTTAACGAAGAATCCATATTCGCAACTACCTATGGAATCGCAAGAAATGAATTGAGGTATCAAATTGAAAAAAATGGATATTTCTTTGCTCTGTTTGATCAGGGCTGGTATGAAAACACATCCTTAAATAGGCGGGGAGCAAGGCGAGACACACCTTATGCCTTGGGGCTTGGCTTGACAATAGGTACTAAAGCCGGAATTTTTAGCATATCGACAGCTATGGGCAGTCAGCAAGGTAACCCTCTCTTAATTCGAGCTACCAAATTCCATTTTGGATTTCTCAGCGTTTTTTAAAAAGTCTCGCGGGTGTTATAGTACGTTTGTGATTAAATTATTGTCCGAATGATTGAATATTTTCTGTTTTTGTTTTTTGGATTAGCACTGGGTTTTGTAATTGGATTCCTTGTCAAAAAGAACCGAAGTGTATCTGCCTCAGACGAAGGGGTTGGACAATCCTTAGAACAAGAATTAAAAGTGCTCCAAAAAGAAAAAGAAAGCATTCAAATCGAAAACGGCCATCTGTCTGGGCGATTAGAAAATTCAATTGAACATTTTAAACAACAGGAAAAGCTTATTGCTGCACAGGTGGAAAAAGTGAATGAATTGAGTGGGGCTAAGGAGCGATTGGAAGCCGAGAAGCAGTCCTTGGAAGATAAGTTGAGTAAGCAATTGAACGAATCTGAAAAATTGAATGAACGTTTCAAGGCTGAGTTTAAAGTTTTAGCCGAAGAAATTTTGAAATCGAATACGAAGGATTTTTCTGATTCAAATAAGAAGCAGCTTAGCGAAATCTTATCACCATTCAAGGAAAAAATCGACCAATTTGAAAAGCGAGTTAATGAGGTGTATAAGAACGAATCTGACAGCCGATCGCAGCTTATGGGTCAGGTGAAAAGTTTGATGGACCTAAATAAAAAGATTTCGGAAGACGCGACAAACTTGACAAAAGCTTTAAAAGGTGATTCGCAAAAGCAAGGGGCTTGGGGTGAATTTATTTTGGAAAGTATTTTGGAACACTCTGGTTTAGAAAAAGGAATCGAATATGAAACACAGAATTCTACTCGAACAGAAGAAGGGTTGTTCCGACCAGATGTAATTATTAACCTGCCTGACGAACAATACATTGTGGTTGACTCTAAGGTGTCATTGACCGCATACGAGGCGTTTATAAATGCAGATGATGAAAACGAGCGAGCAGTGCAATTAAAAATGCATGTAACTAGCATGAGAAATCATGTTAAAGGACTTAGCGCAAAGAATTATCAACTAAAAACCAAAGGCCAATCACTAGACTTTGTCTTAATGTTTATACCTATTGAGGCTGGATTTTCTGAGGCACTTAGGTTCGATCCGTCCCTTTTCAATTTTGCATGGGACAACAGAATTGTGATCGTAAGTCCAACAACGTTATTAGCTACACTGAGAACAATTGCCAGCGTTTGGAAGCAAGAAAAGCAAAACAAGAATGTGATTGAGATTGCCGAAGAGAGCGGTAAAATGTATGATAAGTTCAAGAGCTTTTTAGATGATTTCGAGAAAATAAAGCGTGGCATTGATCAGAGCTCAGCGGCTTATGACGGTGCTTTGAATAAGTTGCAAGTAGGAAATGGGAACTTGATTAGAAGAGCCGAAAAAATAAAAGCACTGGGTGCAAAAACGACAAAAGATATTCCTGATCACTTGTTAAGTGAATGACTATGCAGCGAATTTTTTTCCAGATAGTTGTAATTGCCCTATTGCATTTCATGTTTCATGGGTGCGAATCATCATCTGGCCTGTCAGGAAAAAACATCACTCACCTCTATAGTCAAAATCAGGTCGCATCTAAAATTGATGTGGAATATTCCGTTACACATCTAGAACAAAACCGTTCTAGTTTGAACTATAGAATTGACCTTAACGATCTATTTGATCCAGAAGATTCTCCTAAGGGAGCTACTATTCGTTATCGTCTTTATCAGAATTATAATTCTCAAGTATCGATGGATTCAGGATACTTTGTGTTGAAAGAATTGCCGTTAAGTGGCTTTTACGATGGAGTACAAGAAATTGAAGTGCCTTCGGGAAGAAATTACATGTTGGAAATTGATTTGATTGATTTGTCCTTTGCAAATAGAACAAGGAGTTTTATTGACATCGTAAACTCCAATTCATTTTCAAATCAATCATATAAACTCAAGCGATCCAGCGATAAAATTGTGATGAAAAGTTTCGTGGAGCAGGCAGATAGTTTTTTTGTGCAATGCAATCAGCAAATTGAAGATTTGCATCTGAGGTTTTATGGAAGAAACTTTCCAATCGCCTCGCCTCCATTTTCGGCTGTGGATAATAAACCGTTTGATTTTACTCCCGACAGTCTAATTGTTCTTCGCAGGAATGAACAAGGTGATTTTGTGTTGTATGTGACTAAGAGTGGAATGTATCAGGTGGTAACAGATACTTTAAGTCGTAGTGGTGGCACCATTTTTTATTTTGGTGAACATTATCCCAAGTCTAAAACAGTTATGGACCTTATTTTGCCACTGAGATATATTACAACTTCTCCTGAATATTATAGCTTGACAAACAGTGAGAATTTGAAAAAGGGAGTGGATAATTATTGGTTGAAAGTGGGAGGAAATCCTGAGCGGGCAAAAATGCTAATCAATACCTACTATTCTCGAGTAGAAACTTCAAATGAAAGGTTTAGTTCATATATCGAAGGATGGAAGTCGGATCGTGGGATGTGCTACATCGTTTATGGCCCTCCAACAAAAGTTTTGAGGAATACGGCATCTGAGACGTGGCTTTATGGTGATGAAGGACATTACAATACATTGAAGCTGACATTTACAAAAGTTCAAAACCCATTTTCTAACAACGATTTTCGATTAGATAGGAATGCATCATTGAAATCTCCTTGGTACCGAGCCGTTGAGTTTTGGCGTCAAGGAAGAATAATTACATATTAAGTATGAAATCAAAGGCCAGCGATCAGCTCATTTATGGAATTCATCCAATTAGGGAAGCAATGCTCTCTGGAAAAAGTCTTGACAAACTATTTCTTCAAAAAGATTTAAAGGGGGATCAATTCAAGGAACTGATTGAATTGGCAAGAAATATGGGGGTTTCCGTAATTAAAGCTCCAAAGGAAAAGTTGAATAAACTTTGCCGTAACAACCATCAAGGGGTGATTGCATTTTCATCCCCAATTGAATTTGGAAACATCGAAATGATCATTCAAGGTGCCTATGAGCAAGGATTGTCTCCATTTTTCATCATGCTGGATAAAGTAAACGATGTTCGAAATTTCGGATCCATTGCGCGATCTGCTCTTTCCTCGGGCTGCATGGCTATCATAATTCCGTTTAAAGGTGCTGCGGCTGTTAGTGAAGATGCACTCAAAACTTCGGCAGGTGCCTTACACCACATTCCTGTTTGTAAAGTATCCTCTTTAGGAGATACGATTAAGATGATGTCCGCAAGCGGTATAGCCACAGTTGCGTGCTCAGAAAAAGCGGATAGAAGTATTCACGATGTGGATTGCAAGCGCCCAATCAATATTCTTTTTGGTAATGAAGGAGATGGTATTGAACCACATCTCTTGAGAATGGCTGGCGAATCTGCCTTGATACCAATGCACGGAGCAGTAGCGAGTTTGAACGTAGCCGTTGCAGCCGGGATATGTCTTTTCGAAGTGTCTCGACAGCGATATTTGAAATGACAGGGGCTACTTTGCTCGCTTCAGTTCACCGTATGATTTGTTGGCCAACTTAGCTTGAATCCAAGTGATGTAGTCAAAATATTCTAGTGCCACTCTTTCATTTCTATCGCGCATTAGCTCATTAAGCTCGTGCTCCATTTCCTTTAAAACACCATGAGATTTTTCAACTCGTTTGGAAGTTTTAATAAGTTGCTTGAAACACTTAATGAATGTAAGCTCAAACGCGTAACCTACCTCAACAGTCTTTTTATTTTTCAAGTAATACCGCTCGGTACTTTTAACAAGATAATCTAATAAGTCGTAGTTTTCTAATTCATAATGAATCACCAAATTGAAAAGTTTAGCGAAGCTGTAGATGTCCTGACGCAGGTTAGATTCATTGTCGTTCAGAACGGTATTTATCTGGCGAAGTGATTCTCTGTACTTTCCTGCACCAAACAGCACATTGGCGAAAAGGTGGCCAAACATTACTTCATCTTCTTTGGTGATTTTCTCACCATATTCCTTCATTTTGGCTGTTATTGGATCCATCATGTCAATTGCCTTTTCAAAATGACCTTGCCTATCATATGCAAGCATTTCGAAATAGTTGGTTGATAAGAAGATGCGGATTTTAATATCTATACGATTGAATCCTGGCTGATCCCTAAAGGATCGCATTTTTTCAATGAGTTCAAAAAGTCTTTGGTAATCGCCTGATTTGATAAAGTAATAGAACAGGTTGCCAAGAGAGCGGATGTATTGCTTCGGAATATCCTGAATGAGATTAGGATTTTCTTCGAAAATGTGGACCACTTTGCTGAAGTATAGGAATGAGTCTTCTACCTCATTGTTTGTAATTGCGCATAACCCTTTAACGTAATAGCAAGTTGCGGCCGCTCGTTTTGAAAGAGCCGTATTTTTTCCCTTGATTAGTTCGTGACTTTGGATTTCGTTCACCAGTTCGCGCTCTTGCGCATTTCTCGTGTATCCTCCTTGTCTGAATACATAATTGATTTTACTGTATAGAATTTGATACTCTGCCAAGTTTCGTAGCTTTTTAATGACAGAATGTTCTTCTTCAACCACCTTGTTCAGATCACGATCGAATTTGCCAGACTGAAATTCTTCCTCTAGCAACGATTTTTCCCATTTGATTAATTCAAATAGGTAGTAAAATCGCTCATGATCCTTAGCAATGTTTTTTGCCGTGCGCACCAGTTTGCCACACTCACTATACAGTGCTTTGTTGTAAAGTATTTCAATACTTTGAATGTTTTCGGCTAGAATGGCGGAGACACTGTTTTCTGAATAAAAGAGTCTTAAGCTTTTGAGAATTAATTTATATAAGTGATTTTTTTCAGAGGGTAAGTGCTTGATGAATGTTTGACCAGAAAACTGTTCCTTAATTCCCTCTTCGTCATATTCTGCTTGTTTTTCGATGGCATCAAATAGCTTTATGTAATTCTTCTCGCCACTTTGTAAGGACGACATCAGTTTGAAAAACCGCTTTTCTGATTTAGTCAAGGATTTGACAAGGCGAAATAACTCGTGAGATGGTTTCATTTGGCTGGATATGGAAATTCAAACATTAAATCAATGAAAATGTTTAATACAGACGTTCCAGTGTTGTAAAAGGAAGGGTAGGATTTCAACAAATTTTCCAATTATTTCATTTTATAGGGTGCGATTTGCTTGTAATCCTATCCTATATGCACAGCTATTGAGCTTAAATGGAGACTTTTGGATCATGATCAGACTTTTATTAATCGTAGTTCTTGTTGGGGTCTCAATTACACTCCAAGCTCAGGATAAACATGCTTATTGTTCGAAGTATAAAACGGCAAACCATGCGAATCGCCTATTGATTGAGGATCTGAGGAGCGATTCTTTGGATATTATCAATACAAATATTAAACTCGACATGTCCACCATCACTGCGTATCAAGTGACCGGAGCTGCCACACTTACATGTAAATCATTAGTTCAGGGTTTAAATTCCATTACCCTTGATTTTGAAGGCTTGATAGTGGACTCTGTAATTGGAGGGGGGGTAAGTGGCTTCCTTCATCAAGATTCAATCCTTAGAGTAATGTTCGGTTCTCCACTATCCGAAGGACAGCAGATTGAGTACACCGTATATTATCATGGTAAACCAATGCAAGATGCATCTGGATGGGGTGGATTCTACTTCTCTGGAAATTTCTCATGGAATTTAGGAGTTGGTTTTGCTGATGACCCCCATAGCTACGGAAGAATTTGGTTTCCGTGCTTTGATAACTTCATTGAACGTAGCAGTTTTGATTTTCAAATTCGAGTGCAAAATGACCGAAGAGCTTCGAGCAATGGAGTACTCACTAGCGTGGTCGATAACAACGATGGTACAACTACATATAATTGGAGTTTAACTCAACACATTCCTTCCTATTTAGCATGTGTTGCAGTTGGTCCATACATCGTTCATGGCGAATCCATAAATGCTGAAAATGGCCCACTTCCGGTAGAGATTTATGGCCGTCTATCGGATTCAGCAAACATTGTGACCTCCTTTCAAAATTTGGATGATGCGGTATTGAAATTTGAAGAAGTCTATGGTCAATATCGATTCGATAAGGTGGGCTATAGCTTAGTTCCATTCAATTCAGGAGCAATGGAACATGCTACGAATATTACCTATCCAATCTCAGCTTCGAATGGCAGTCTGGCTCAAGAAGATTTGATGGCCCATGAGCTGGCGCACATGTGGTGGGGGGATAATATTACATGTCAAACGGATGGTGATATGTGGATAAATGAGGGCTGGGCGTCTTTTTCTGAATACCTTTTTCAGGAAGAGGTTTATGGCCGTGATGCTTATGAAAATTCAATGCTAGCAGATCTGCGTTTTATGCTACAATTCGCACATCATACCGAAGGTGGTTACAGAGCCGTTTCTGGTCAGCCTCATGAATATGTATATGGAGATCATGTGTACAAAAAAGGCGCTCTAGTAGCGCATAATTTGCGAGGTTATATGGGAGATGGGGCGTTTGAAGACGCAATTCATCAGTTTATGGAGCAATTTAAATACTCGCCTGTCAGCAGTGATTCTCTTGAAAAGCACTTCACTCTCTATAGCGGTATGGACCTTGAACCATTCTTTAGAGATTGGGTGTTTACTGGTGGTTATAATGTAGTTCTGTTGGATTCGTTCATTTCGGTTGAAAACTCCGGTAGCTATGATGTAATTCTGTACTTACAACAAAAGCTAAACGGAAGGGTCGAAATGCATGACGAAGTGCCAGTTTACTATACCATTTTTGATGAGAATTGGAATGAGGAGTCAGGTATGGTGAGGCTTTCTGGTCAAGCTGAGCAAGAGAGCATTTCATCATCGATCCAGCCTGCACATATTCAGTTGTATTATTTCAATGAACAGGCACAGGCACGAACCATGGATAAGCTGGTTATAAGTGAGGTTCAAAGCATCGATTTAAAAAACATGGCTTGGGATGTTGAGGTTGAAAGTATTGATGATTCGGCACAAGTGTTTTTTGAGCATATCTGGTCTGCCCCCGATCCAATTAAGGCCTTCACTTCTAAGCCCTATCGCTTGTCCAGTTATCACTATTGGCGAGTGTCAGGATTAGATCTTGAAAACATCCAAATGAGTGGTGAGTTTTTTTATGATGGAAGAACTGGAGGCAATACAGGATATATGGATATGGATTTAGTCTCTATTCAGGAAGATAGTCTTGTTTTGCTATATAGGTCTGATGCAAGTGATGATTGGGAGGAATATGCACATTATTCTAAAAATGTTTTAGGGCAATCAGATAATGCTTGGGGCCTCATTGAACTGAGTAATATTCTACCTGGTGAATACACCTTGGCAAATTTGGATCAAACGGCTTTGGGAATGGAGTCATATGAAAATGAGACCTTGCTTGAGGTATATCCCAATCCATCTAAAAACGAAATCAACATTCAAGTTAGCGACCGTCTAATTTTGACGAATGTTACTCTTGAGATATACGACATTAAGGGGCAAAAAGTGCGTAGCGAAACTATTTACGACAATACAACCCGGTTGGAAATGGCAAGCTTTAAAAGCGGAGTTTATACATATCGACTTGTAGATAACGGTAAGCTGCGCACAACCGGCAAGTTTATTCTGACGGACTAAAGCTTCAGTCCGAAGGTTAGTGTAATTCGATGATCAATTGATTGTGTGTTGACAGCTTCCACTAAATTGGGATCGTATAGGAAAAACCTGTCACTGCTTGTCATGTATTGATAAGAGAGATCAAAGAAATATTGGTCGATTCGATATCCAGCACCAACGCTGTATAATTGGAATGAACCATCGGTGCCAACAGCTTTTTTATATGGATTTCCGTAGTGGGCATATCCAGCACGAGCTGAAATAAATGGTGTGATTCGATACTCTAACCCTGAACGAATATTCAATACCGGTTGTAAAAAGTTATCAATGGCCTTGTTCTCTGAATTGAATGGGTCAGAATCTGAACGACCGCGCATTGACATCATTCGTGTGTCTATGTAGTCTGCTTCTAATGAAATCAATCCTAGTTTTCTGAATGTGTAGGCCAGACCTAGCGTAGTCTGAAATGGCGAAGTAACTCTAAATCGATATTCTAATATTACAGGAGAGATTACCTCATACGCTACATCTTCCTCAATCGTAATATTATCGGAGTCAAACTTGTATGTAAGATTCTGTAATTCGGGGGATTTAAACGAAAGTCCGATTCGTAATTGATCAACGGGGCGATAAATGGCACCAAAATTCAATGAATAACCTCGGCCGTCAATTTCTTCATAAAAAGCCTGCGAAAACTCGTCAATATAGGTAGTTGTATCATTTGGGTCGTTTTTCTCACTGTAGATAGTGGTCTTGTCATATCGGGTGTTGGACATGGCAACGCCAACGCCTAAATAGAGCTTGTCATCATAGTTTGAACCAAAGTTGACATATGTTTCGCGTTTTGCGCCACTTATGTCTAGCTCATAACTTTGATTAACGGGCAGTGTTCCTGATGCATTGTAATATTGATTTGTGGTCCCAGGTATATTTTCTAATAACAGATTGTACCATAATAGGTATAGGTCAAAAGGATAGTTGGCCTCCAAGTCTTGCCAATCGATGTTCAGTTCGTTAATCTTTGCTGCATAATCATCGATGATAGACGAATTTACATTATCGGCCTCAACAAAATACTCCTCGTTAAAATCAGCTACTCTATTGATACCAAACGAAATGGCGGTGTTTCTCCATTTTCCGGCTTGATTGAGGTTTTGCACTCCTACCAACGAAAAGGAGCCAATATTTAACTTGCTTTGACCAGATTGGGTGTTGTTTCCATAGTAATCCGTTTCAACGAAACGCTCAGTGTAGGTTGCTGATAATGAAAACTCATTATCTCGATACACTGCTATTCCGGCTGGATTTTTTAGTGAGCCTGTTGCATCACCTCCAAGTGCGGAGAAAGCTCCTCCTAAAGCGTTATACCGCGCAGTGCCATATACTCCACTTCTTGAAAACCGCAAACCATCGGACTCATTTTGCCCAAAGATTGTGCCCGTAAATAAACAGAAGAGTCCTATTATGGAAAGTCGATTGATCATCTTCTACTTCCTGAACTTCTGCTTGGACTAGAGCTTGATCTTGGTGAACTAGATGGCGAACTCTGCCTACTCGGACTACTCACGTTTGGGGAGCGCATTCCGCTTGAACCGCTGTTCCTTTTAATGCTGGAGTTGCTTTTAGGAGTTGAGTAAGAAGAATTACTTCTTGAATTCGTTCTTGGGCTTGTGGAACGTTGCCGTTGAGGTGGGCTTGTCCTAGTTTTACTCGGGAAATTACCACGAGACGGAGTCGTACTTTCTCGACTCGGTGTTGCAGTGCGCAAAGGGGATTGCTTTGTACGAGCACTACCACTAGTAGCTTCACGAGGAGAACGATATGTATTCGGGACCGTGGTTTGATTATTTGTTGGGCTAGACACTTCTCTAGTTCTTGAAGGTGCAGTTGCCTTTGGTATAACGCTCTCAGTTCGAGTTGTCGTTCCATAATCTCTCGGAGTGTTTACTCGAGGAGTTGAGGTCTCATTTTTCACATAAGTAGTTCTACTTGATCCACTATAAGCGCTTGCCGCTCTATCTCTGCTTGCAGACGCGGCACCCACCACCGAACTGTTTTGACGGTTACTGGAAACAGTTTGCTTTCCAGCTAAGTCATATTTCGTTCGAGCTTCAGTTCGAGGGGTATTCGAGTATTTTGTAGCAGCAATTTTAGAGTTAGCGTTCGCCACTAATTCATCGTTTCTTCTATTTACGGGCTGTGCATCTGCCTTCGGCCTTGTGCTTGTTTGATTCACAGGACGTCTTGTTGTAGAAACATCATCTTTCAAAACAACATTGCGATTACTTGCCATGCCGGTACTTTCCAAAATTTCTCGATTTTGAATTCTACTATCTCTAGGGTTGTTGGCAACATTGCCCGAAAAACCCGAGTTATTTGCAATTGGACTCCGACTATTCATGATTGGGCGAGAATTACCGCCAACTCCATTATAATTAATGCCATTATAGAATCCATCGTTATATCCATTCCAATAACCACCGTTATATCCTCCAAAGCCAAAACCATAATTGTATGGGTAACATCCCATTCCCCACGCTCCGTTATATGGATATCCAAAACTCCAATAATCCCAATAGGCAAAGTTTCCTTGATTCCTATACCATAATGGCGCTCCGTACCAACCATTTCCCCACCTATATGAGAATCCTGCATTCCATCCTGCCCATGAATTATATCCTACTCCCCAGCCTAATGTTGGGTAAGGGTTCCAATAAGACCATCCATAGTTCCAATGAGGTTCCATGTAGAATGGGTCATAATATCCGTAACCATTATTTGGTTGGTCGAATCTTCGGATCCGACTAGCATATGAATCCTCATAATAATCACCTTCAGAATAGGTGGTGTTGCCATAAAAATTATTTACTGTGGCACCAGACTCAACAGTGCTTTGTTGTTCAGTATCTGCGACATAAGACTGAGATTCAGAATAAGCACGTTCGGCATTCGGATTAGCCTTATCGCTCACTTCCTTGCCGATGCTGTAATATTGGCTTGTAGATTCTTCTCCTGGATTTTTATAGTCCTCTGGGTTTACCTCTTTTACCCGGTTAAATTCATTATCAGTCTCCTGATATCTGTCTTTAGATGAATAATATATGTCATCTGTTTCGGTGCTCACATAGCGTTGGTTGGCACAACTTACACCCATTAAGGATGCGATGATTAACATACCAGAGAATTTATAAAAGCTTTTCATAACCAGAGATTTTTCTTTTGTATTACGAATACCGTACCAAACTTTGTTAAGGCCAATAATGGTGATCATTCATGCAATTTACTACAAATTTCAACCATTAGAAAAGGCTTATTCAACCGCAATTGTATTTCTACATTTGGCGTCAATTCAGAAGAGCATATGGCGAAATTGACGAAACGGGAGGATAATTATTCTCAATGGTATAATGAATTGGTTGTGAAGGCCGATTTAGCAGAGAATAGCGAGGTGCGTGGTTGCATGGTTATTAAGCCATACGGCTATTCCATTTGGGAAAAAATGCAAGCCGCTTTAGATAAAATGTTCAAGGACACAGGGCATTCTAATGCCTACTTCCCCCTGTTTGTGCCGAAATCATTATTTGAGGCAGAGGAGAAGAATGCGGAAGGCTTCGCTAAGGAATGTGCCGTTGTTACTCACTACCGACTGAAAAATGATCCTAACAATAAAGGCAAGCTCATTGTCGATGAAAACGCCAAATTGGAGGAAGAGTTAATTGTAAGACCTACAAGTGAGGCGATTATTTGGAAGACGTATAAGAACTGGATTCAGTCATACAGAGATTTACCGATTCTGGTTAATCAGTGGGCAAATGTTGTTCGATGGGAGATGAGAACGAGACTATTTCTGAGAACTGCAGAGTTTTTATGGCAAGAAGGGCATACTGCTCATGCAACGAAAGATGAGGCAATCACTGAAACCGAACAAATGATTGGGGTGTATGCAAAATTTGCAGAGGAGTTTATGGCAGTTCCAGTCATTCAAGGTTTGAAAACGGAATCAGAAAGATTTGCTGGAGCAGAAGAGACATACTGTATTGAGGCCTTGATGCAAGATGGAAAGGCCTTGCAGGCAGGTACAAGTCACTTTCTGGGACAGAATTTCGCAAAGGCATTTGATGTTAAATACACCACAAAAGAGGGGAAGCAAGAATTTGTGTGGGCCACATCATGGGGTGTGTCAACAAGATTGATAGGGGCTCTTGTGATGGCGCATTCAGATGATTTGGGCTTGGTTTTGCCTCCTAAATTGGCTCCAATACATGTGGTAATCGTGCCGATATATAAAGGATTAGAACAATTGGATTCCATTTCGAATGTTGCTCTTGATTTAAAAGCAAAGCTTCAAGATTTAGGGCTCAGTGTTAAATATGACGATCGTGACACACATAAGCCAGGGTTCAAGTTTGCAGATTATGAATTAAAGGGAGTTCCTGTTCGGGTTGCCATTGGTCCAAAGGATCTTGAAAACGGCACAATTGAAATAGCCCGAAGAGATACATTGGAAAAAAGTGTGATAGCATTAGAAGGCTCGGCTTCGATCATAGCGGAGCTAATGAATGAAATTCAGATTAATATTTACAATCGAGCTTCTGAATTTCAGAAAAGTAATACTGTCAGCGTTGATTCTTATGATGAATTTAAAGAATTAATAAAGGGTAAAGGTGGTTTTGTAAGTGCTCATTGGGATGGTACATCTGAAACGGAGGATCGAATTAAACTGGAAACTAAAGCAACCATCAGGTGTATTCCGTTGAATAATGAGTTGGAGCCTGGGAAGTGCATAAGAACCGGAAAACCTTCTATTCAGAGGGTGATTTTCGCAAAAGCTTATTAAATGGGAACAATAGAAATGGAAAAATTGAAGCAGTCAATTGTGGATAAGGCTGTACTCAAACAAGATGTTTTTGGTATAACCAAGGAATTATTTGAAGGTTTAAAAACTGAAATAGGACTGATTTCCAATGAAATTCATGACTTTATTGCGCCAACTGATGCACGTGTAGCTGTCGAATTTAAGACAACTGAGACACATGAAGTTTGTATGACAATGGCTGGAGATACCGTTGTGTTTCATATGCATACAAATGTGTTTGCATTTCCAGAGTCCCATATGATTCATAAAAGTCCCTATGTCTCTGGCAACCCGGCTAATGCATATTGTGGTATTATAAATATCTACAACTTTTTAACGGATTCGTATCGATTCCATCGAATCAACGACAGTGGTTACTTGGTAGGTCGAATTTTTATAAATCGAGAAAAACACTTTTTTGTAGAAGGTCAGGGTCAGCTTGGATTTTTGTTTCGTGATTTTGCCACCAAGGTCTTCGATAGTGAATCCATGCGAAGCGTAGTCCAAACAGCGCTTCAGCATGTTATTGATTTTGATTTGTACACTCCGCCATATCATACAGTCAAGGAAATTTCTTTAGGAGACGTCCAAGCTCAAAGTCAAAGTTTAAGGCTGAAAACAGGCAAAAGACTTGGTTTTCAGTTTTCAAGAGATGAGGACGAGTTATCCTTCTAAAAAATATTACAACTTACTTGCTTCAATTAAAGATATAATTACATTTGCAGTCCTTTTTTAAAGGGTATGGCCCGTTCGTCTAGGGGTTAGGACGCCAGATTTTCATTCTGGAAACAGGGGTTCGATTCCCCTACGGGCTACAACAAAGAAAACTATGGCAAATCACAAGTCTGCTCTTAAGAGAATTCGTCAAAACGCAAAAAGAAATGCGTTGAATAGCTATTATCACAAAACGATGAGAAACGCTTTGCGTACCATTCGTAATTCTTCTGATAAGTCAGAGGTTGGCGAAATGTTACCTAAGGTTTCTAGTATGATTGATAGATTGGCTAAAAAGAACATTATACATAAGAATAAAGCGGCTAACCTAAAGTCGAGTATAACTAAGCACGAGGCATCGCTTTAATACATTATTACTGAAAGATTGAAAAGGCTCTCCGATATTCGGAGAGCCTTTTTTATTTTCACCCAATGAACTCGGGTTCTCATCAATCAACAAATAAGTTGTCTATCAAGTCTTGGGCGGAAGATGATAGACCAAGGGAGAAAATGATGCAGAAAGGGCGAAGTGTCCTAACCAATGCAGAGTTGATCGGAATATTGATTGGTTCAGGCACCCGAAGCGAATCTGCAGTTGATTTGGCCAAACGGATTCTTGCCTCAGTAGATAATGACTTAAATAATTTAGGTAGACTTAGCGTTAGTGACTTGATGAAATTCAAAGGAATTGGAGAGGCAAGAGCTATCACCATTGCGGCTGCACTTGAAATTGGAAGGAGAAGACAATCAGCAGATAAACACGAGCCAAAAAAGATTTTTTCAAGTAAGGATTCATTTGATGTGTTATATCCATATTTAGCAGATTTGAATCATGAACAGTTCTTTGTGATGCTATTAAATAGGGGTAATAAAATAATCGATGTGGTCAAGATAAGCCAAGGTGGTGTGGCTGGAACTGTGGCGGATACAAAACTTATATTTAAGTCAGCTATTGAAAAATTGGCAAGTAGCATTATTATATCGCATAATCATCCTTCGGGAAATTTAAAGCCCAGCCAAGCAGATATACAATTGACTAAGAACTTAAAACAGGCGGGTACGTTAATGGAAATCTTTGTTTTGGATCATATTATTATTGCGGATAATGCCTACTACAGTTTTGCGGACGAAGGGATTCTATAAATGAATCAGATATACATTTTTAGCGAAAAACGATCAAATCGTTTGGTTTACATGGCCAGGACGATTGCAGATCGCCTCGGTGTTCTAGTTGAAATAACATCAGATAATGACATACTTGTCACCGATGATAAGGCAGTGATCAATTATTCGAATATTGAAGCGGGTAAATTGCAGATAACCCCAGCGGGTTTGTTATTTGAAAAACGAATTCAAGATCAAGAATTGGCAGTTTCAAAAACGGGGGGTGTAAGCTTATTATATTCAAACAGAGACACTCTATTGGGGCACGATGTGATTGCAGCCTGTTTCTACCTTCTTTCCAGATATGAGGAGTATTTACCTCACAGAAAAGATGATCATGGTAGGTTCGCTTCTACATCAAGCGTTTTGTCCGAAATAGCAAGCATTCAAACCCCTCTTGTCGACATCTATTTGAAAAGATTGAAGAATGCCCTTCAAGAAATATATCCATGGCTGATAATGAGGAATGAAGCCTTTAGAATAGAAGTAACAGTAGATGTTGATCAACTCTTTTTATACGAATCAAAAGGCATCGCTCGCTCTATTATAGGAACCATGAAGGATTCCTTGATAAACACCAAATCATTAGTTAGACGTCTAGATGTGAATCTAGGCGGCAAACAGGATCCGTTGAATATTTATCATGCTCTAATTTCTAAAGTTGGTGCTTTTGGAATTAATCCAAGATTCTTTTTTCAGGTAGGAGAACCGAGCAGGTTTGATTCAAATAATCCCGTGCATTTACCTAAAGTTCATGATCTGATAAACGAAATTTCCCTGAGAGCTGATATTGGGCTGCATCCGTCTTACTTCTCGTCTGATAATCATGAAACCTTGCTTTTAGAGCATGAAAGACTTAAAAAAGTAACTAACCAAGAGGTTCAACACAGCAGGCAGCATTATTTGAAATTTGAACTGCCGAAAACATATAGATGGCTGGAGAACGAGGGTATCACTCATGACTATTCAATGGGGTTTGCCGATGCGAATGGTTTTAGGGCGGGAACGGCAGTGCCTTTTAAGTTTTATGACCTTGGGAGAGAAGAGTCAACGGGATTAACAATTCACCCACTCATTTTTATGGATATGCTAACCGTTCGGAAATATTCAAATGAAGTGGACAGCCGAACTGAATTAGATACAATTACCAATGCAATTAAGGAAAATGGCGGTTTATTAAATACGACCTGGCATCCAGAAGTGCTCATCGGATTTGATGTGCCGCAAGCATCAGATGGTCTGCTCGATTACTGTCTAGAAACATATTCTCATGTTACTCCTGAATAGGGATCAAATAGATGATCAGCGTTGGAATGAGTGTGTAAAACAGTCTGCAAAATTTAGGCATTATCCTTTGACATATTTTTTAGATGCGTGTTGTGAAGATTGGACTGCTTTAATTGGTGATGGCTACTCTTGGGTGTGGCCAATTCCTGTGAAGAAGAAATTGTTCAACAAAGTTTATCAACCTCTTTTGGCCCAACAGTTGGGCCCAATTGGACAGAATGTGTCCATTCGGGATGTACAGGAGGGCCTTATTCAAATAGAAAAGAAGTATTGGGGCTATAACATTAAGTTCAATGAGGGAGTTAACGAGCTTTTATCGAATGTATCGGAACAGCATCGGAATATAGAGTTAGACATTCGTAATAGTTATGAAAAGTTGATCAAGGGGTATAAGCGGAATGCAGTTTCGAATATTAAAAAAGCGAGCAAATCCGATATAGAAGTTGTAAAGGTCGAGGGCTTTCAGACTGAAGTTATAGATATGTTTATCGCAGAGCGAGGTAAAGCATTAAAAGAATTGGATGAACGGTTTTATCTAGATGTGAAATCGATTTATAATTCATTTTTGAAAAGAAACGAAGCTGAAACGTGGTTAGCTAAGAGTCCGCAGGGAATTATTGCTGGGGTTATGATCTTAAATACAAATGGTCGTCTGCTAAATTTTTTCACAGCAAGTGGGACTAAATCAAGATCAGTTGGTGCAATGCATTTGATTTTTGATACAATAATTAAGGAGTATTCTGGAAAAGCAGATGTTCTTGATTTTGAGGGAAGCAACAATGATAATTTGGCGTATTTCTATAAAAGTTTTGGGGGCGAGGAGCGGGTATATTTGCAGAATTATAAGAAGTGGAATATTCCATTTTTAAATCGTTGAAATGAAAAGACTGCATAATTTTTCGGATTCACCCTCAATTATAGATCACTATATGTGGCAATTGAGAGATGTTCAAATCCAGAAGGATCGTGATCGATTTCGTGAAAACGTGAGAAGGATTGGACGAGTTATAGGTTATGAAATAAGTAAGCATCTCAATTATAAAGAACATTCTATTCAAACTCCATTGGCACAAAAAATGCAACGCGTTTTAGACGATAATGTTGTTTCAATAACTATTCTGCGGGCAGGATTGCCTTTGCACGAGGGAATTCTAGGTGCGATTCCAATGGCAGAAAATGGTTTTATTTCGGCTTACAGAAAGCATGACGATAGTGGAGATTTTAATATTGAAATTGGATATGTGGCCTGTCCTGATTTAACGGATAAAGTTTTAATACTAAATGACCCGATGTTAGCAACTGGTAGCTCATTCGTTAATGCGCTTGAAGCCTTAAAGCCTTATGGTAAACCTAAATCTGTACACATTGCAGCGGTCATTGCAAGTCAAGATGGTGTGGACAACTTGATGAACACATTACCATCCGACATTTGTTTTTGGATTGGTGCAATAGATCCTGAATTAGATCATAAAAAGTACATAGTGCCAGGATTGGGAGATGCTGGAGATTTGGCATTTGGAGAAAAAATGCAATCATGATTGCAGATTTTCTCCAAATAGTTGGAATCATGGTTATTGCCGGTACAAAGTTCTTATATGCTCCCACAGCTGTGTATTTGGCTGGTTATAGTTTTATACAATCGATAATAATTACATCTCTCGGAGGATTTGGGGGTGTAATACTTTTCTATTACTTGGGGAGTGCAATTTCGTCTTGGTGGTCAAGAAGGTTTCCGGGTAGAATGGATAGAAAGAAATTCACGAAAAAAAATAGATTGTTTATTATTATCAGGAGTAAATATGGCCTCTATGGACTAGCTTTTGTGACACCATGTATCATTTCCATACCTATTGGATGCTTCCTAGCTGCGAAGTATTATAGAACCGAAAAATACATGATTCCATTGCTATTTGTATCAGTAGTATTTTGGGCAATCACAATAACTTCAATCACCTACTTAATGGGTCCCATATTTGGATAATATTCGTCATATTTTTTTCGATTTAGATCATACGTTATGGGACTTTGATACGAACAGTAAGGAAACGTTAGCTGAGCTGTTTGTACAGTTTGATTTACAATCCTATGGAATCGAAAAATCAAAATACTTTGTGGATCGTTACCAAATTCAAAATGATCGACTTTGGGCTCTATATCGTGAGAATCGAATTTCCAAGTCTCGATTGCGTTCGGCTCGATTTGAGGCAACTTTAAAGGATTTTAAAATTGATAATAAAAGATTGAGCAAGGAGATTGGGCGCGCATATGTTGATCAATGTCCAAGAAAAACCAAGCTCAATGATGGAGCAATAGGGGTGTTAAATGCATTGAAAGATAATTACACCTTACACATTGTGTCGAATGGGTTTGATGAAAGTCAAAGGATGAAACTGGAGGTGAGTGGCATAGGATCTTACTTTAAAGAAATCATCACTTCAGAGAAGGCTCAGGCTAAAAAACCAAATCCAAGAATCTTTCAATATGCAGAAAGAGTGACTAGTGCCAAACCAAACGAATCGATAATGATAGGTGATAATTATTCCATTGATATTCTGGGAGCTCTTAATGCTGAATGGAAAGCAATTCACTATTGTCCGGAAGGCAATAGTCAACACGAAATGTCAATTCAGGTCCTACCTGAATTGCTACCCCTATTTTTTGAAAGTTCCAATAATGGTTTGACCACCTGATGATATTTGTTCCAAAACGACATCAACAGATACTTCAAGCGGAATAAGAAGGTCAACTCTACTTCCAAATTTTATAAACCCTAATTCCTCACCTTGTTCAACCTGTTCACCAACCTTTGCATAGTTTACAATTCGTCTGGCAACTGCCCCAGCAATTTGTTTTATGAGTATTTCTCCGTGTTCTGGATGTCTCACTACGACACTGTGTCGCTCATTGTCAGTAGATGACTTAGGGTCCCAAGCTACAAGGTATTTGCCTTTGTGATATTTTGAATAAATAACTTCACCAGACAATGGGTACCAATTTATATGCACGTTAGTTGGAGACATGAATATGCTGATTTGTCTTACAGGCTTTTTAAAATACTCTTGATCGGTTACCTCCTCAATGACCACTACTTTGCCATCTGCAGGTGCAATTAATCCATCATTCATAATGAGCATGTGTCTAGATGGGTTTCGAAAGAACTGTAAAACAACGATCAGAACGAAAGCTGATAATAGTATTGCAATTGGTTTTGCAAACATCACTTGATCCAATACAAAATACGCAAGTGATAATAAGCTCAAGCTTAACAGAATAGCTATCATCAAAGTGGCATATCCTTCTTTGTGAAATTTCATTGATTAAGGTTTTGGTGAGAAAATTTCGAAATATAATATCGCGGCAGGTACGGCCAGAATCATTGCGTCAAATCTATCAAAGAACCCACCATGTCCGGGAAGGAATTTTCCCGAATCTTTCACATTCGCAGCTCGCTTCAAACGAGATTGAAACAAATCGCCTAAAGCTCCAAATACAATGCATGTAGCAGCAAATCCTATCATAACTGCTGGAGTTGGCATTCCATTGATATAACTTAAGCCAAATCCAACTGCTAAGGAGGCAAGAAATCCTCCAATGCTGCCTTCCCATGTTTTATTTGGTGATAAGCGCTCAAATAGTTTTGTCCTACCAATTTTACGACCTACTAAATAAGCACCCGAATCATTAATCCATATCAATGCGAATAGGGAAATTGTCATCCAATCTGTTGGTAAGTCACTACGATATTCCATGAAGTACGCGATGCCTAAGAAAGGTATGGCAATAAATAGAGCAGACCAAATACCTACTGAGACGTTTTGAAAGGGTTGCTCATTCTGGTCGAATAACTCTTTTACCGAGATAAATAAAACCACAAGACCGGTCATAATAATTGGCCATGCTACTAAGTTGTCTTGAAAAAAGAAGTTATAGCCTTGAAAGACCAGAAGTATATATATACTGATAGATCCAGCTTGATTTATCACAGAGGAAGTCAATCTAGCCAAAGAATGAATTTCTCGAAGTGTAAATAGCCCCAATAGCCCATAAAGGGTCAATGCGATTCTCCTGTCCTCGAAATAAATGGGACCTAAAATCAGTAGGACGAAAACAATGGACGATAAAGTCCTAGTCAGCAAGTTGCTCAATTTGACAAAGGGTAAGATTGCGTATACTGCTTTCAATTATATGAGGCAATATTCAGTCAAAACTATCAAAGTCAGCTACGCAGAAGTGTCAATATCAGATTTTGTTTCAGATTCTTCATCTTTTGCTTCTCCTGAAACTGTATTTGGTTTTTCCTCTTCTAATCTTGTTTCTTGATTTTCTGATTGAGATTGACCACTATCGGAATCAGGGGAGTAATCTTCATTATGAATCAATGGTTCTTCTTCTTTGTTAAACTTTCGCTTTCCAAAAATGGCTTCCATATCTTCTTTAAATATTACTTCCTTGTCTAAAAGCAACTCAGCCAGCTTGTTCAAGTGTTCTCTGTTTTCTCTTAGAATTTTAAGAGTTCTAACATAGGCACCGTCAATAATGCTCTTGACTTCTTGGTCTATTACCTCAGCCGTTTTTTCACTGTATGGCTTGTTAAACGAATATTCACTTTGACCACTGCTATCATAGAAGCTGATGTTTCCGATTTTGTCATTAAGACCATATACCGAAACCATTGCGTATGCTTGTTTCGTAACCTTTTCTAAATCAGAAAGCGCACCCGTGGATACCTCGCCAAAAACAATTTCTTCGGAAGCACGTCCACCTAATGCAGCACACATTTCGTCCATTATTTGTGCTTTGGTGGTCAATTGCCTTTCTTCGGGTAAATACCACGCGGCTCCTAGCGATTTGCCTCTCGGAACGATTGTTACTTTGACCAAAGGCGAAGCGTGTTCGGTTAACCAGCTCACGGCAGCATGACCGGCTTCATGATATGCGATGGCCTTTTTCTCTTTTGGTGTGATGATTCTATTCTTCTTTTCTAGTCCGGCAACGATTCTATCTACTGCGCTAATGAAATCATCCTTTTCTACATGATTCTTCTTTCTCCTAGCTGCAATTAATGCAGCTTCATTACAAATGTTTGCAATATCAGCACCTGAGAATCCAGGGGTTTGTTTTGCCAGAAACTCAACATCTACTTTATCATCCAACTTCAATGGCTTCAAATGCACTTTAAATATTTCCTTTCTTTCATTTAGATCGGGCATATCTACATGTATTTGTCTGTCAAATCTACCCGGTCTAAGAAGGGCTCTGTCAAGAATGTCCGCTCTATTTGTTGCTGCCATGATAATTACACCGCTATTCGTACCAAACCCATCCATTTCTGTAAGAAGTTGATTTAAGGTGTTTTCTCTTTCATCATTTGCACCTTGTGAAATGCTTTTTCCTCTGGCACGACCAATGGCATCAATTTCATCAATGAATATGATAGAAGGGGCCTTTTCCTTCGCTTGCTTGAACAGATCTCGAACTCGCGATGCTCCAACTCCCACAAACATTTCAACGAAATCAGACCCTGACAATGAAAAGAAAGGAACCTGTGCTTCACCGGCAACGGCTTTTGCAAGCAATGTTTTTCCAGTACCTGGAGGCCCTACAAGTAGCGCTCCTTTTGGAATGTGAGCTCCAAGTGCCGTATAGCGATCTGGGTTCTTTAAAAAGTCAACAATTTCCTCGATTTCTTCTTTAGCTTCTTCTTGTCCAGCCACATCCTTAAAGGTGACCTTGACTTGGGTATTCTTATCAAACAAAACGGCCTTGGACTTGCCAATATTGAATATTTGAGCGCCTCCTCCACCAGGTCCGCTCATTCTTCTCATGATGAAGATCCAAATACCAACCATGATTAGAATTGGAAGCAGTAGGCTTAACCAACCATCACTCCAATTTGTGCGATTCTCATATTCGGCACTTAGTCTTTCGTTTTCAGGCAAGGATTCTTGAGCCTTTTGCAGTTTTTGCTCAAAAATCTCCGCTGGCGGAATGTCCATTTTGTAGTGAGGGCCAGTATTGGACATTTGCCCAAACCCCTTTTCTCTCACTTCAGCATATTTTTCTTTTTCTAGCGCGTCTTTTTTTATGTAGATCTCGGCAAAATCCTCATTACGTATCACCTTTACTTTTGCAACCTCACCTTGCAAGAGCATGTTATCTACAAAGTCTTTATATTCAATTGGCTTGAGGCCACCGCTAAAACTCACTAGCAGCTGCATGATAAGCACACCAGCTATCACCACATAAATCCAATATGGATTAAATGGCCTATTCTGTAAAGGGTTTTTTCTCTTCGGTTTTTGACTTGAACCAGTCCCTGAATCTGTTTTCTTCTTTTCGTTTTCGCTCATCTGCTCTAATCCTTCTTCTTAATTGTTATATATCTATATGCTCGATCCTAGCGTCTGCCCACAATTCTTCTAGTGAGTAATGCTCTCTTTTTTCTTCTAAGAACACGTGGACAATGACATCTACAAAATCAATAAGCACCCACTCTGACTGTGTTTTACCTTCAATACTTCTCGGCTTTTCATTTAATTGCTTAATGGCAAAATCTCGAACAGAGTCTGCAATAGCATCCACTTGAGTAGTAGACGATCCGTGGCATATTATAAAGAAATCGCACAAGGAATTGTTCAATGATCGGAGATCCAGAAGGCTGATTTTTTGACCCTTTTTTTCTTGAATTGCGCTGACAACAATGTCTGCCAATATTTCCGAGTTGGGCTTCAGTTTAGCTTTTGACATTCAATATTTTAATCGTGTTCAAAGATAAGCAATCAATTTCCGTCCTTTGCTGCATAACGAACCCAAGGTTTCGGTGCATTATGAACGGTAAAATCATTCGCTTATCGGTTGTTGACTCAACCAACATCTATACCACCAGGCTTATAAGCCAATCTGGCATAGATGAATGGACTGTGGTGGTGGCAGATTTGCAGACGGGAGGGCGCGGTCAAAGAGGGAAAACTTGGAATAGTGAAATGGGTAAAAACCTTTTGTGTTCTATTGTACTGAAGCCAAAGAATTTCGTAGCGAAAGATCAATTTCAAATTTCGATGATGACTTCGTTGGCTATCATTGAAACACTCAATGAATACGGAGTCAAAGCAAAGGTGAAGTGGCCAAATGATATTTTAGTTAAATCCAAAAAGATCGCTGGCATCCTTATCGAAAATCAAATTGTTGCGAATTCGATCGAATCTTGCGTGATAGGCATTGGGTTAAATTTAAATCAACAGGACTTTAATAATTATGAATGGCCAGCTACTTCTCTATTTGCCCTGAATAATAAGGAAGTAGACATTGATGCCTTTCTCAATCAGTTGCTGGTTAAAATGAAGTTGAATTACTTAAAGATGAATGAACAAGCTAATTCTTTGAGGATGAATTATATCAGTCAAATGTTTTTCGTAAATCAAAAAGTTGATTTCAAATTCAATAATCAAATCCTCTGTGGAACCCTATTGGGAGTAGATGAGAATGGTGCGGTCCTCTTGAATGTTGGTGGTGAACTAAAGTGCTTTGTAAATGGTGAGGTTAGGCTTCAGCGTACTTCCTTTTAAGCTGTTCTCCCAGATGATTGAGAAAATTGGTCAGAGGGGATTTAAGCATAGCCCCCATAAATGAATTGACATCTGCATCAAAGTTAGCCGACAAATCAATAGAGTTTTGGTTCTCTGGAGATTGATTCACACTTATTATTAATTTGAAGTCAAATGGTTTGTCAGATCTTGATTTAAGGACTACTTGACTATTCGTACGATCCTCCAGTTCTAGGGATATATGAGCGAGTCCTTTAATTTTAAAGGAGCAATATTTATCATCAGCTTGCCAATCCTCAATACGATCTTGAGGTAATATTTCAATTAAATTTTTAAGCACCGAAACAAATTGAATTACCTCAGCGCTATTAGTGTTTATAGTGAATTTGTCACTTTCAAAAACTGCCATAAACTAAGTTTTTTTTGGTGCCCAAGTACTCGGGTTTTCACGCCACTCCATCAATGATTCTAGATCGGTCTCTTGAACATAATTTGTTTCTCTGGCCTTCTCAATAAGTGCATTATAATCACTGAGCGTTACTAATGGACATTTATGATCCAAAAAGTTCTTGCGCGCTTGATCAAATCCATAGGTGAAGATGGCTACCATACCTTTTACAATACAGCCTTGATCTCGTAAGGCATCTACAGCAATCAAAGATGAATTGCCAGTTGAAACTAGGTCTTCAATAACAATTACCGACTGTCCAGATTCGAGTACACCTTCAATTTGGTTCTTCTGCCCATGTTCCTTCATTTTTGGTCGGATATAGACAAGAGGTAAGCCTAATTCCTGGGCAACTAAAGCTGCTTGAGCAATTCCCCCGGTCGCCACTCCAGCAATCACGTCAGGTCTTCCAAAATTTTCATCAATCGCTTTAACGATTTCCTGACGAATGAATGTTCTTATTCTTGGATAAGAAAGGGTCTTGCGGTTGTCACAATAAATCGGAGATTTCCAACCTGAAGCCCATTGAAATGGATCATCTGGTTTTAAGGAAATGGCTTTGATTTGAAGTAAAAACTCGGCTACTTTGTGCGCAGAGTTAAAGCTATAATTCATGGAGCAAAAGTATAAGTTTTTCATCAGCGATAGGTTGGTCACGGTAAGTGAATCTAGCCAAATCGAAGAAGGTTATTCTGGGAGTAATCAAGCAATTGATGATTCAGAGGTGCTTTTGATTGTTTCTGATATTGTGCGAGATATAGCTATTGGGTCCAGTGAAAATTTCCTGGTGAATGACTTAGTTGGATTTGTAAAAAATCTTGAGTCTCAGTTTCGGGTCGTGGAAGCCGCAGGAGGATTCGTATTAAATGAGCATGGAAGTCTGTTGGTAATGAAAAGACGGGGTGTCTGGGATTTACCAAAAGGTAAAATTGAAAATGGTGAGTCAGTCGTTCAAGCTGCAAAAAGAGAGGTTGAGGAAGAGTGTGGTGTTTCGAATCTCATTATAAAATCGGAACCATACACCACAATTCATATATACCAAGAAAAAGGTAAATCGATTATTAAAAAATCTCACTGGTTTAAAATGGAAACCGATTTTAAGGGGGATTTGATTCCTCAAATTGAAGAGGAAATCCAGAAAGTCAAATGGATGAAGCTTCCCTTAGAATCAAAAATATTACGTAATTCTTTTGGGTCTATTCGAGACGTTATACATTATTTTTCGTGCGTCTGACGTAAATCCCGTTCGGATACATCAGGCGGTTGCAATTTGAAAGGCATCATTTTATTTGGATGTTTTTCATTCCAAATTTTGGCGAATAATTTTTCGATTCGAGCACCGGGTGGTGGTGTAGGGGAATTGACAATTTTAAGTTCTTCATCCAAAAAGAAATAGGCTGGCATTGCTCTTAAATCATAGTTGCTTACCACTTCTTCTGGCGACACAACTTTTCCGAAAAACCAGTCGAAGTCATGTTTGCCAGGAATTTCACGAAGTCGTTTTAAAGACTCGGAAGTGCTAAAACTAAACATAGCAATGTCGGCTCCATATCCTTCACGTAGGACTTTCATCAGACTCATTTGTCGTAATGATTCTGAGTTAAAATCATCAAAAAACTGAATGTAGATGTAGTATCCCTCATATTCACTTATCCGGTATAGATTGCCGACTACATCAGCAAAGACAAAATCGGGCACTCTGGTACCTGGGGCAAGTTTTAGAAGAATGGATTCAGCGCTATTAGCGATGTCTAGAATTTCTTTTTGATCTGTTTTAAATTTGATAGTATCTAACATTTCAATCACGATTTCAAGCTCATAAATCTTTTCGCGCCCCAGATTATAGAGACCTGTTGTTAGCAGTAATTCAAGAAATTTTGGATTTTGAAGATGCTTGTCTGTGGACAGAAACATTTTAGCTCGTTCTACATCTCGATTCTTAATGGCAGATTCCAAGCTGTCGCTAAATGGCTTAAGTGAATGAGGTGTAAGAAAATCACCGTAGAAAAGATCGAAGGCGTTGGCAAAGCTTAGTTGATCATATGCTGGATCATGATCTTTGAAATATCGAGTATAGACGTTTTCACGTGAGTGTCTCGTTGTTAAATCAAATTCAGCCAATCGAAAATGTAAGTAGGATTGAAAATATGGATCTTCAATTTTACTGAACTCATTTTCTACTTCAATTCGAAATGTATCAGCGAGGTTTCGAATGTTTCCTGCACTTCGGAGCTTAAAATCACCACTAGTTTTTTCTATGAAAAATCGATTCAGTTTTTGTTCAAGGTTAGTCACGTTTGCGTTCAATCGAGTTTCCGATTCAAAGATTTCAGGCTGGACAAAAACATCCTTAGCCGGATTAAATCGATCCATTTCCAATGGTTCTGGAATGACCAATGTATACTGGTCTCCAGGAACGATAAACAGATGTGAGTTTACCTTGCCAATTTTGACAAGATAAAGGCCGGTTTTTTCGATATCAAGAATGAGTTTAAAGTTTCCATCATCCCCAATTTGCTGTTCTATAAGTGAAACACTTTTGAACGTGAACAAATCTTGATATTGATGGATTTGAATTTTCTTGTTTCGGTAGTAAAAGGCATTACCCTGAATCATTGTTTCAACTCCTAGAGATGGGATAGAAAGAATGATACAAAGTATTAGTAGAAGATGTCGTTTGGCCATTTATTTGATCGTCATTTTATCAGGAATGAACTGAGATACATCTCCACCATTCTTGAATATCTCACGAACAATGCTCGAATTTATTGCGGAGTATGAAGGATCGCAAAGTAGAAATACAGTTTCTATCGATGGCTTCAATGCACTATTCATGTGTGCAATGGCACTTTCATATTGGAAGTCATTTGGATTTCGAAGTCCTCTTAAAATGAAGTTACATTCGTTTAATAGACAAAAGTCAACAGTTAGTCCAGCGAATGCTTCCACTCTAATTTGAGAAGATCCAGCGTAGACTTCTTCAATCCAATCTATTCGTTGATCTAGACTGAATGTTGACTGCTTGGTTGAATTCTTTCCTACCGCAATGATTATCTCATCAAATAGGGGGATTGCTTTTTGCACAATAGAGGCATGGCCCAAAGTGAATGGGTCGAAACTGCCTGGAAATACTGCTTTTCGTTTCATAACTCAACATTCAAAAAAAGTAAATCGTACCTCTCCGTACGTCCTTTCTTCAACAAAGTTGGAATGTTCTGCAAAACTATCGGATTGCCTATGTTCCATCACAAAGGTACCCGAAGGTTTCAATGCAGTTTTCAACACTAAATCAATGAGTACTTCGTAATACTCGTAATCGTACGGAGGATCGGCAAAGACCAAGTCAAAATTATCTTGACAACGATTTAGCCACTTTCTAGCCTCAGATTTGGTCGCTTGAATCGATTGAAAACCAAAATCTCGTGATACCTGAGTAATCCACTTAATAGAGGCATGATTTTGATCAATGCTTGCTATGGATTTACAACCCCTTGAGGCAGCCTCTATCGTTATGCCGCCTATTCCTGCGAACAAATCCAACATGGACGTTTCAGTCCAATCTATTCTGTTTTCTATAATATTGAACAGAGATTCCTTTGCGTAATCTGTGGTTGGGCGTGCCGGAATACTCGAAGGCGCCTGATACCTGCGACCTCGATGACTTCCGCCAATTATTCGCAAAGCAAGGTTTGTGTTAGATAATCGAACTCGGCCTTATCACGGTTGTGGAGCTGATCGCTTATTTCTATTTGGTCTAAAGCGGACTCAATGGACAAACGCTTCCAATATGCATTAAGCACGTTCCATTTGTCGTCTCCAATTTCAATTTTGCCAGATAGCCTGAGTTCTACTTTTTCAGGATTTAAACCAAGAACTTCAACACAATATAAAATGTAGTATGCAATGTCCTCTTTTCCAGTTTGGAAGAATGAGTTGCACAATTGAAGTTTTCGTTCCTTAAAAGCGATAATATCGATTTGAGTTTCTTCAATATGTACAACTACTAAATCTTCGGCTATCGACTTTTTAAGGTCTAATTTGCTTTTCTCAACTCGCGGTGCAATATGCGGAACCAATGCGTGTTTAGGGAAAGTTTTTTCTATTGCCTTTTGCAATTCATTAGCAATGACATATTGAATTTTAAGTCGCTCCCCAACTAGTTCGTAACTATTTAATAGTTCATTTTTGGAATCAAAGTTGTTGGACAACGTAAAGGATTGCTCTTCGTTCCCGATTCCCATGCTTATTGGAGTACACTGGTAATTGTCAGAACAAACCGATATCAGGTATTGATCGAAATCGGAAAATAAATAGGTATGGGATGCTGCTATCTTTTCAATTGAAGCTGCCACAGATTTATTATCTAAAGGATATGTGGCAAAACCGGTAACCAAGTTTTTCGCCTTGTGATACCAGCATGCCTTGAGTTCAGAAGAACCAAATTCAAGAAGTAGGATGTAATTAGAGGCTGGTTCGTCTGAATATGTCAGATCAAAAAACTCTTTCTCTAAGGATTTGAGCTCGGTCAAATTATTCCCAGTTACCATTCGTTTTCGGATCATTCAAAGATCCAACCATTCTTGGGTCAGATTTGTCAAAGGGCGCTCCGTCCTTAGCTCTAAATACAGGAACTTTGGCACCAGACCGTTCTACAATTCCTGCCTCTAACTCAAATTTCCCACCTTTTGTAAATGGTACAAGTCCAAGCGAATCAATTACGAATGGGTGAACTCGACCATCCATGTGTCGTGAGCCAAATAAGCTATCAAAAACGGAAACGGGAACAGTGTCTCTTGAAACAAATCCAGAATCAAGGGCATTTTCTAAAGTCATGCCATCTGGAACTTCGCCAAAGGCTTTGATTACGTTTAATGAATCTGTCTTTATAAAGATTATCAATGTATCCATTGAGCCAGTGTATTTCTGGTATTTGGCCTTGTATGCGAGTTCTGCAGTTCTTATGTCCTTCAGTCTTTGCACAACATGCTCATATCGAATTTCTTTTTCATTTTGAAAATCAATAGGCACTTTAATAGATTGATAATCCGCATAACCAAGAATGGCTATTAAAATAGCTAAGGCTAAACTTATACCTAATCGCAATGTTTTACTCAATTGCACCATTGCAGCTACTAGACTTACAGCTCCTGCGATTACGAGGGCAAATGCTCCAAGCATGAATGCACCATTCTGTTCAGTGGAAAGTCCGTTAATAATGACAATTAAACCAGATAGGGTTAATAGAACGGGAAACCAGATTTTTTTAAATATGTCCATGCGTATAATAAGTTTGAAAGACGGGCAAATCTACAATTTTTACAAAGTGAGAAAAGTGAAGTTTGTTAGCATTAGATTAAGTCTATTTTGCGGTTGAAATGCTCGACAAAAATCACTTTATAAACGAGGTAGCGGATCAAATTGATATACCGTTAAATAAAGATCAACTCAATGCTCTGGCCGCTGTTTATGATTTCTTGTTTACGGGTGGATCTCGATCATCGTTTATACTCAAAGGCTATGCTGGAACGGGTAAAACCACGCTGATGGGATGCCTTATAAGATGGTTGCATTCTGTGAATCGTAAGACAGTGTTGATGGCGCCAACCGGTCGTTCGGCCAAGGTGCTGTCTGCACATTCAGGATATCCAGCCTCAACTATTCACAGGAGAATTTACACAGTTAAACAGGATGATTTTGGTAGGATGAAAATGGATTTGGTTCAAAACAAAAGTGAGCGAACAATCTTCATTGTAGACGAGGCGTCCATGATTGGAGATGGAACATCTGAATCTGGGGGGTATAGCCGCTCCCTCATTCAGGACTTAATTGACTACGTATATTCAGGTGAACGGTGTCGACTTTTATTAATCGGTGACGATGCTCAATTACCGCCTGTTGGCATGGAAACAAGTCCAGCTTTGGACTCGAAAAAAGTTCAAAAGTGCCTAGATGGGCCCGTTTTTGAAACGGTATTAACCACAGTAATGAGGCAAGAAAGCCAATCACTGATATTGGATAATGCTACTTATATAAGAGATCAAATAAGAAAGAACGCGTTTTCGGATCTTAAATTGATGACGAATCGATATGGTGATGTACGTGAAATTCCAATGGATGAATTGGAGGATGAGTTAATGGGGTGTTTTGATCGACACGACACAAATGAGTCGATCATTGTGTGCAGATCAAATAAAGATGCCTATCAATTTAACATGCAAATCAGAAATAGAATTTTTGACCGTGCAGATGAAATCGAATCGGGTGACAGAATTATGATTGTGAAGAATAATTATTTCTGGAAAATCCCTGGTCGCAGGCAAAATTTTCTTGCTAATGGAGATATGGTAATAGTCGAGCGGGTGATGGCGATTACAGAGTTTGGTCCATTTCGATTTGCTGAATGTTCGGTTCAATTGGTAGATGAAGAGACTGATCCATTCCATTTGATTGTTTTACTCAATTCGATTGATTTTCAAGGGCCTTCTATTCCTACAAAGGAATTGTTCAAATTGAGACACGAAATGATTACTGGTGGAGCATTAGACACATCTGAAGCCGAAGAGAAATTTTTTCAAAATCCATATTTCAATGCTGTTCAGGTGAAATATGCATACGCGGTTACTTGTCATAAAAGCCAAGGTGGTCAGTGGTCGAATGTCTTTGTGTATCAGGGGTATTTGACGGACGAGATGTTAGATCTGGGTTATTACAGATGGCTGTACACCGCGGTCACGCGTGCAACACGAAGGCTAAACCTTATAGGGTTTCACGAAGAGTTTATATCTAATTAAAGCGCTTCGATTTTGATAAAAACGTGCATCTTTCACCCATGAAAAGCCTAGCTCGATTAATCATTCGACTTTCTGGGTGGAAAGTCGAAGGCACTTTTGGACCAGAACTTCGCAATTGTATAATAATTGTTGCGCCACACACTAGTCAATGGGATTTCATATTTGGAGTTCTAGCTCGCACAATCTATGGCATTAAAGCCAAATACTTAATTAAGAACTCATTTTTTAAGCCGGGGATAGCTTGGTTTTTTCACATGACAGGAGGAATTGCCGTGGATCGAAGTCAAAAGAATGAACTTACAAATCGGCTGAAGCAAATGTTGAAAAATGGCGAAGAATTGAAAATTACATTCACGCCAGAAGGAACTCGAAAACGCGTGGATCGATGGCGATCAGGGTTTTACTGGACTGCAATTGATACTGGTTTGCCTATTGTTGCTCATTATATCGACTATAAAACAAAAACAGTTGGTCAGTTTGCGCCATTCGCTCCAACTGGAGATTGGGAGGTGGATAAGCTTCATTTTCAAAACCTTTATAAGGATGTGAATGCTTGCCATCCAGAGAATTTCAACCACGAATTTTAAAGTATACGTTGATTACCCTATGTCATTTAGGGTATTAATCGGTTTCATGTATCCATGTATGATTGGATGTTTGCTGCATCAAATCAAATAGCATGAAAAATATTTACACAATTGCGCTCCTTGTCATACCCATTCTAGCTGTTCAGGCTCAGATTATTGACACTAATTGACAAATCAATATGATCGGGTTTCATCTAACTCGCACGTTCAAATTACCGATTTGCCGAATGGCAATTATTTGATGTCACAAGGTGATCAGTATTGGGAAATTACTACTGATGGTGATTCTATTGACTCATTTGTTGAAAACACGAATTGGGGAACAACATCTGATATGTGGGGTATTAATGATGGTGTTCTATTGGCTGGTTCGCTTAATGGTGAACCTGCATTCGCCAAAATGGATACAAACTATAACATAGAGTGGTCTACTTCGCTTGGGTTTCAATATGGTGAGGCGGCAGCTGTTTTTGCTGATGGCTCTGATTATTATGTTTCTGGTATTGGCGGATTTAACATGGATTTTATCGCAAAATTTGATGCTTCAGGTGACACAAGTTGGATGATTACATTGCAGCAATCTACATTCACGAAGCTATCTGATATAATAAAACTCAGTGATGGAAACTATTTGGCTTCTGGAAATTTAGACGACTATCCCATAGCTGTGAAATTCAATTCTACAGGAGATACCATTTGGACTTATTATGAGCCATTGTTTATCAGCTTTCAAAAAATGAACGCTTATGAAAAATCGAATGGGAATATTGTGTTATTGGCCGAGCGATCCATGATTGAACTTGATCAGAACGGAAATAAATTAAGTGATACGATGTTTACGATCAATGCATTTTATGACATGCATTTTGCAAATGATACATTTTACTTGTTTGGATATGACAGAAATGAGCAATGGGGAAACGAGAAACAACCACTCGTTGAACTAAGAAATTCGGATTGGGATAGCCTTGGAAGTTGGACATATAATTCGTTCATGCACCCCCTCGCTGACAATGTTCTTTCTGATGCGGTAAAGACACCTGGTGGAGGATTCCTGGCGGCTGGGAAACTCAGAGACAGTATCAATGTGACAAATAACACCTATAACATTTTTGCAGTTAAATTTAACGATGGAGTTATTATTGATACTACCATCAATGACACTACAGATACTATTACTGCAGTGTTGCCTATAGGGGCTAGCATTCAATTGTCAGTTTATCCTAATCCAACTTCTAATAGTTTGTGGGTGCGTTCCAACCAGTCGATTGAAGGTGTGAGTATATTTGATTTGCAAGGAAGGATCATTTATCAATGGAAAACCGAAGCTCTTGTTGAAGAGATTAATGTTTCGATGATGGAGCCCGGTTACTACATTTTGAAATTGGAAAATGGAGCACCCCGAAAGTTCATTATTGAGTAGTAATGTGACTAATTCGATTAAAAAAGGCACGCTGGTTTAGCGTGCCTTTCTTTTTTAGAGAAGTTATTTCTCAGTCTTCTTTTTCATTTCGGATTGGATTTCTTGCGCATCCCATTCACCCTTTTCTTTTTTGACATGCTTTAAAGTTGCGTGCGAATCGGAGATCAGTCGAGAGACTTCTACGTATTGAGGCTCATTTGTATTAAATGGAATATCAAGGCATATATCCTGATCTTGTAAGCAAACGGTTGCTCCATTTGACTCCGGAGATATTAAATAGCTATATACTGAGTTTGGAGAGCAAGATGTGGCATTTGCATCGTTTATAGTTATCACAAAAGTGGTGTCCATTTGCTTTTTACCCAACCGATAAATGACAAGTTCCATCGCATTCGATTTCATTTCGTTTTGTCCCTTTATTATTCTAATAGCATCTCCAGTTTCCTTGTCAATGTAAAAATGATGTTTCTTGAGCTTCGCCTGCTCAAGTGCATTTTTCTTGGCTCTTTTTGCATCCGAAGGATTTTGATATTCACCAGTGTACCAATCATCTTTTTTAACCAGTTCATATCCATCAAATAAAAATGAATCGTTCCTGATTTCAATTATGAAGTAATCATCTTGGTGCTGGATGAATTGATGTGCTCCATCGGAATAGCCCCAAACATTGCTGATCTTTCTGTCAGTCTTGTTCAATCTGAGAGTAATTGATTGGGTGCCTTCCCAGGCAGTGCCCGCACGATTCGTTTCCTCTTCATAGAATTGATCAGTACCTCTCGGTGAATTTTCTAAGAATTCTGGAAAACTCAGGTAAAGTCCTTTTATCAGGTTGGATTCTTGCCCAAATGAGGCGAAGTGAATCAACAAAAACGAGATGGATAAGATTGCTTTCAATTTTTCGAAAATAGCTGGTTTTACCGCATGAGTTGATTAAAACTGTATCAACCGAATTGTTTAACGGTAATAAACGATATTCGATTTAGAATCTTTTTCAATATGTGGTATTCTTGCGATGTTAGAAACATTCAATAATAAATTGACTTTATGATTCAAAAAGTAAAACTCTTTTCAGCAATACTTATTGGTGCTGTTGTCGGCTGGACATTAGAGTTTTATCGAATACCGACTATTCATCCGAAGCAATCCTTTTTAACTGGATTTTTAATTGGAATAACACTGATATCATTGCTGTTTTTGGTTTTTAAGTTTCGATGGATTCATGCAAATGGAAAAGTATGGATGATCATTTCAATCATGGTTTTTTCAGGCAATATATTGAGCGTTTCATGGGTTTATTTTGAAAATGATGATCTCAGAAAAAGAATAAAGTCACAGGAGAATTTAATTGATAGGCAAAAGGAAATTTTATATTCAGAACAAGTAAAAGGTCTTGCGGGAATGTCCGCGGATGTAATGAATGAGGTGAAAATAGAACTCGCTTCGAATGACAGCGGAAAGCTTAGTGCTCGAATAATCCAAAGAATAGCGGCTTTAAGTCATGTGTTAAAACCATATGCTATTTCTGGGGCAAATGATATGGATCCTCAGGAAATTCTCAGTCCAGAACGAGGTCATTTACTTCTGCAGTTGTGTTTTCTTCCGTTGGACTCGAACACATTTAGCAAATTGAAATCAGAGGTTTCATTTGCTCAGGCCGATCTTTCTGCTGTGAATTTGAGTGGTATCGATTTGAGCGGAATTAATTTGGAGATGGCTAACTTAAGAGATGCAATTCTGGATGAGGTTAATTTGGAGGGAGCAATACTACAGGAAGCATGTCTTTGGGGCGCCAAGTTGAATAACGCAAACCTTCAAGGTGCAGATTTGACTAGGGCAAATTTAGAATGGGCCGAAATTCAAAACGCAAATTTGACCCATTGTATAATAAACGGTGCGATGCTAGAAAATGCGAAACTGTCAAATACGACATTGGCTAGAGCTCAAGCACAATGGGCTTTTCTCAAGGGAGCGAAATTGGAAGGTGCCAATCTAGAACATGCAGATTTGAAAGGCGCGGACCTTAGAAAAGCCAATTTTCACAAAGCCAATTTATCCCAAGTGAACCTTACGCTAGCCAAAGTGAATGAGGCATCATTTGTCGATGTCAATTTTCACAATACCAGAATAATGGAAGATAATTGGCTTGATTTGTTGATTTCGCAAAATGTAGATGGAGCTGAGCAAATTGGTAAGCTTTACTCTGTTGAGATAGACACTACAAAACGAGCTAAGCACCGCCTGCAAAAGATTAGTCTATGAGGAGGGTTTGTCATCATGCAAGACCAAATTGAATTTTTCAGCGAACCTATACACGATCTCATCAGATTCCCTAAACGGTCGCATTCGAATATTGAATGACCAGCTATAATACTCTTGCATGTCATTTAGATAATTTGCCATCAGGCTAGCAGTCCAGCGAGTTTGGGAATCTAACTTGTATTTGATCGACAATGTCTTCCCAAGTTCTTGGCCCCATTCATTATTTATTATGTCAACATAGTTATCGATCGGGTTATTCTCTGGATCAGTTAGTTGCTCTCGTTTGAATTTACCTGTTACCAGCTCAGGCATATTGTGTAATTCATGCGCATCTGCAATGAAATCTGCAGTTTTCTCAGAAAATAGTGACGTAACTAAAGCCTGAGCGGTAATATGATTGAAGGTGTTAATGAATCCCTTTTCAGTTGTGTCCTTTTCAGAAAACTTTATAAGGTCCTCAGCAGCAATATGGTTTACGCATGCCAAGGCTAAATCGTAAAAGGCTACATCCCCTTGGCCGAAGATGTCTGGTTTTCTGCGTGCGAGTAGAAATATTTGCTGAATGCTCGCCCTATTCTGAACCGCATAAGGGGCTTCAATGACAATCTCCAATTTGTTCCAAAAGTTTCCGTTATTAGCTTCTTTGAAATCACCTTCATCTTTACCGGAAGCCAAAACACTATTGATTTCAACTCCTCGACTACAGTGACGGATCGATACTTTTTGATGCTCATCGGTCAGATTAGAATCTTTAAGGTAATTGATGTCCACGATTTCTTGTAATTCATCTAAAGACTCGAAATGTGTGGCAAGAAGGGCGCGATTCATTGTCCCAAAATCTTTATTCGCAGAAGATGTGCATTCGGCTATTTTTTCGTCAACCAACGTTTCTTGATGTTCCCCAGAACAAGAAGCGTTGAGCAAAGCGATCACACTAATCGATAAATGAATTATTTGAATTCGGAAGTATTTATTGCTCAACATTTCTGACCTATGATCAATGATGATCTTTGAGGAAACAAGTTTAGGCAATCAACATCAATCAACGCTATTAGCTAACTTCGGCTCGATACTATTCTCATTGCAAATTGAAAGTGCTCATAAATAGCTTAGTCTTATTGTTATTGTTTTTCCTGCAAGGGATTTTCGTGATCGCGCAGGAAGAAATCGTTCGTAAGATCCCGTTTTTACAGGTAACACCGAAAATTGATGGAAACTTGACGGAATGGGAATCGTTTGCGTACAGTGATGGCCAATGGAATTTGGATCGAATTAAAAAAAGTAGTTGGTATTCCCCAAAACGGAATACGTTGACTTACCATCCGGGTGAGGATTCAACTAAATCTGATTTAAATGCGATTTACTACATGGCTTGGGACAATCAATATTTTTATTTTGGCGCGAAGGTGCACGATAACCAAATTGATGTAGAGGAGCTGAATCACCAACCAAAAAGGTGGTATTATAAAGATGCCGTAGCTTGGTTCATTGAGGCTCCAAGGGATACAATTCCAGAGAAGTTTTCCGATGGTGATCACGCTTTTGCATTTATTCTAGACACAACAAAACCGGATTATGGAGCATGGTGGCGTCATGGAAATGCAACTGAATCATATATAGAAGAGGCACTTCCCAAATCGGCTGTTGACTTTGTAGTGAAAGAGGAGATTGATGGAGGAATAATACTTGAAGCTCGAGTTAATTTGAAACAAACATTAGGCAATGATAACCTTGCGTGGGAGGCACCTAAAATCGGAGATTCATACTCTATGATGATCGTTCATTGTGATCCAGATGGTGGGGAATATGGAGGGCATTTGTTGATTTACGGCAAGGGTGACCTCGATTCGACTTGGGGTGAAATTATTTTAGCAGCCGAAAAACAAACTTTCCAAGATGAAGAGTAAAAGTGTCATGCAATTTTTGTTTTCTATGACGCTTCTGCCGATATGTTTCGGTGTTTTTGCACAAGGTGAATTGCAAAGACTAAATATATCTGATTTTGGTGCTTTTGCTGACACCAATGTTGTATCAACTGAGGCAATTCAAGCTGCTATCGATAGTGCGTATTTGAGTGGTGGAGGTATCGTAGTTTTTCCTGCTGGAAATTATTGTGCTGGCACCATCGTTTTAAAGAAAAATGTTACCCTACTCCTTGAAGAAGGAGCTACACTTTATGCTAGTACAGATATTAATGATTACCGTATGCCTTTAGATGATGCGACTAAGCCAGTATTAATATATGCGAATGGCGCTGAAAATATTAGTTTAACTGGGAAAGGTCGGATTCATGGTCGAGCAAAAAGAGTTTATCGAGATCTGAAAAAGGTTGACTTGTTCATCGAAGATATAACCGAGAATGCGAGAAAAGCCGGAGTTGAGATGAAGCGATTCTATGTTGTAAAACCTGATGTCAGCCTAATTAATATAGCTAAGTGTAAAAACATCAATATAGAAGGAATAACAGTTGAAGAATCTACATTTTGGTCAATGCACTTGGTGCGTTGCATTAATGTTAGGATCAATGCTGTTCGTGTTATTTCAAGTCTTGAAAGTGGTGTGAATTCAGACGGAATTGATATTAACTCAAGTCAGGACGTGGTCATCACGAATAGCTTTATCAGCACAGGAGATGATGCCATTGTTTTGAAAACAAGATACATCGACCCATGTCAGAACATTCGGGTTTCTAATTGCACATTAAGTTCGTCATCTACAGCATTGAAAATTGGAACCGAGTCACATGGAGACTTTAGAGATATAAAATTTGAGAATTGTACAATAGAAAACACAAATAGAGGGTTGAGTATTGTTGTTATGGATGGAGCAACTGTCGAGAATATTCACTTTTCCAATATTGAAGCTAATTGTACGAGAAGGCATTTTAATTGGTGGGGAAATGGTGATCCAATTTGGCTATATGTATCTAAAAGAAATGTTGACTCAAGAATTGGAGAAATAAGAGCGGTGTCATTTACAAATATCAAGGCTAGCGGAATGGGAACAAGTCGAATTGAATCAACTGAAAGCAACACAATAAAAGACATTAAATTCAACAATGTCGAATTGAAAATGAATGCGGAGAATTATCCAGATAAGCGAGCCGGCTGCGCCTTTGTCGCCATTGATGTTACGGGACTTGAAATGAATAACGTAAGTGTATCTTGGGATGATATAATAACTGAACTAAACTGGTCCAACGGCTTTTTTTTTAGCGGAGTTAAACAATTAAAAATTAGGAACATAGAGGGAAGACAGGGATTGTTAAATTCTGAAAATCCCATGATTTTACTAAACAATGTTAATAGTGGATATATTCAAAATGTTCTGCCGAAAGAAGGAACAAATGTTACAATAGGAATTTCGGGAGGTAACACAAAAGACTTAATAATCATGAATGTTGACCCGATGATGAAGTCGAAAAAGGCAATGCAAATAGGTGATGAAGTAGATGAATCAGAAATTGAATTTAGAACTGAATAATGAAATTGCAAGCTAGTTTTTTTTGGGTCAAAATAGGGTTGTGCGCCTTGCTATTACTTGATTCGATATTTATCCAGTCTCAGCCGCCAATAGAGGAGAGTTTTATCTACTTTGACAACAGCTCAATTCATCATAATAACCGTTGGCAAAAAACCTTCGATATACAGAGTGGTGATATGAGAGTTTTTGTTTTTAATTCGAATAATGCGGGCGACCCTGGCAATCATTCCGTGGCAGATTCAAAGTTGGTTTTTCAAATACCAATGAAAAGGGATGAGTTTCATTTTACAGGAGAGAAATTAGCGGAAACCAACGCTGTTTACATTCAGTTTTGCCTTTGTCAAGATGAGGGAATACAGAAGGTGGTAGATGGTTATATTAAGGGACGAAAAATTGATGAAAACTCTTGGGACGTTGAATTTGAATTGATCGCGAATGGGCGAAAGACCAAACACGAATACACTTTTCGAGAGAGTGAAGTTTTTAAATTAATTGAAGAGTGAAGTCTTCGAGTTATCTCTTAGTTAGAGTCTTAATTTGTCTTCTCCTGTTCACAATGTGCGATAAATCCATTTCACATGTTGGGGTGGTAGAACTCCAAGTCGAATACATGGAAAACCCCGTTGGGATTGATGTCAAGCGGCCACGATTAAGTTGGAGACTATTGTCAGAAGGTAGAAATCAGAAACAAACAGCCTATCAAATATTAGTATCTACAGATTCCACTTTGCTAATCTCCGATAGCGCTGATTTATGGAATTCTGGATGGGTCAATTCTGACGAAATGAATCAAATAGAATATTTGGGAAGGACACCTATCTCAAGAGAGACATGTTATTGGAAGCTTCGCATTTTAGATCAAGATTCAGCTGTTTCTGCATGGAGCAAAATTGCAAATTGGTCAATGGGCCTTTTAGACTCATCAGATTGGAAAGCACAATGGATTGGGTTTGATGAGGCTTGGAGTGATTCCATTTATCGGGTCAAACCATGGGGGAATAGAATGGACGGCACATCGGAGTATAAACCTCTACCTTGTCCATATTTAAGGAAAAGTTTCATGATTGAAAACTCAATCGAGAGTGCAAATATTTACGTCACCGCCTTGGGTATTTATGAATTGTACATTAATGGAATACGGGTTGGTGAAGATTGCTTTACTCCAGGTTGGACGGACTACACAAAGAGAGTTTATTACAAGACCTATGAAGTGTCATCACTTTTAAATCATGGTGAAAATACCGTTGGAGTAATTCTGGCCGATGGCTGGTACGCTGGAAATATTGCGAATCGAGGTCAATATTATTATGGAAAGAAGCTTCGATTTAAGATGCAATTGGAAATAGCTAAATCAAGCGGGGATGTTGATGTGATTGCCACAAATAACACATGGCGAGCGTCCTATGGACCAATTAGAGAAGCTGATATGCAGGGCGGGGAAACCTATGATGCTCGTTTGAAAATGAACGGATGGAATACAAATGATTTTGATGATTCACAATGGAAGGATGTTGTTGTTTCAGATTCTATTACGACACCGTTGCAGCCTTATCCGAGTCTTGGGGTTCGAAAGACTGAGGAAATAAAGCCTGTGGAGATAGTAAAAAGAAATTCTGGTACTTACATTGTTGATATGGGCCAAAACTTTGCTGGTTGGGTAAGGCTCAAAGTCAGTGGTTCAAAGGGTGATTCGATTGTATTGCGATATGCCGAGAAGCTAAATGAAAAAGGCGCTTTATACACTCGAAATTTAAGAACAGCAAGAGCCACCGATACTTATGTGGTTGGAAACGATGGCTCTGAAGTGTGGGAGCCAAGATTCACTTATCATGGATTTCAGTTCGTGGAGATTTCAGGTTACTCGGGCGAATTGAAAAAGGAAGACGTTATTGGAGTGGTAGTTCATTCAAACTTGGATATATCAGGTGATTTTGATTGTTCTAATCCGCTGGTAAATAAACTGTTTAGCAATATTGTTTGGAGTCAACGATCCAATTATTTTGATGTTCCTACAGATTGTCCGCAGCGTGATGAGCGCATGGGCTGGACGGGAGATGCGCAGGTCTTTATGCAAACAGCGGCCTACAATATGAATATTGCTCCTTTTTATACCAAGTGGTTGGTTGATATAACAGATGGGCAATATGAAAATGGTCGGTTTCCAAGTACCGCACCTCGAGTCTACAAAAGAGTAGCTGCAGGGTGGGGGGATGCTGGTGTTCTATGTCCTTGGACGATGTATCAATGGTATGGAGATAAGAAGGTTTTACACCAGTATTATCCAAATATGGTACGTTGGATTAATCACATCGAAGAGCGGAGTCCAAATTATATAAGCACGCTCGGTAGTTATGGAGATTGGCAAAATGTTGAAAGCGAAACCCCCATTAACTTGATTGCCACAGCTTATTTCAAACATTCCGTGGACGTGATGATCGAAATTGCTAGAGTACTAGACAAGCAGCAGGATGTCTCGAAATACATCGAACTATCGGGTAAAATAAAACAAGCATTTATTGATACATTTTTTATTGAAAATGATCAATTGAGGGACGAAACACAAACCTCATATTTGATGGCACTTGACTTCGATCTGATCCCAAAAGACTCTGAATCGAATGTGGTTGGCCATTTGCTAAACACCATATACGCGTCAGATACTTCACTTTCAACCGGGATACTCGGAACTAAGTTGCTTTTGCCCATTTTAACTAAATATGGTCACATAGATTTAGCATACCGTTTATTGCTGAATGAACAGTATCCGTCCTGGGGGAATCAAATCAATAACGGGGCAACAACCATTTGGGAACGTTGGAACAGTTATTCTTCATTTCAAGGGTTTCATGAGGATAGTACAAACTCATTGAATCACTATGCATATGGATCTGTTGGCGAATGGTTTTATAAAACAATTGGTGGCATTCAATCTCTGGAACCTGGTTTTAAAAAGGTGTTGATTCATCCTATGCCGGGTGGAGGATTGACCTTTGCCAAGGCCGACTATAAAAGCATAAGAGGAATGATCTCGAGTCATTGGGAAATTAAAGAAGGTAAATTCTATTTAGTGGTTGAAATTCCGGTGAACACGACCGGAACGATTATATTACCAGCGGATGATGTGGATTCTATTCTAGAGGGTGGATTGCCAATTGCCTCTAAGTTCGAAGTAGAAACATTGAATGGAGAAGTACATATCGATGTAGCATCGGGGAAGTATCGGTTTGAAACAGTCTATACTGACGAATAAGTTGAGATTGTGCCACGCAAACATTTATGCTTTAACTCTTTCGCCTATCAATGCATAGAATAAGATGTAACCATAGCAGAGAACTAAGAGGATTAGGGCAAGTTTAAATCCAGCCACATCAGCGAGGTAACCATAAATTGGCGGAATAAATGCCCCTCCCACAATTGAAGTACATAGTATTCCCGAGCCTTGAGGTTTCAGTTCGCCTAAGTCCTCAATTGCGATAGTAAAAATTGTTGGGAACATGATGGAATTGAATAATCCGACAGCTAAAATCGAAACCATGGCAACTATTCCAGCAGATGTCATTGACACAATTATCATTAGTAGAGCACCAATAGCAACACCCCTGAGTACCCGTGCGGGAGCCATGACCTTGGTGAGATAAGCACCAATGAATCTACCAACCATTGCCCCACCCCAATAAAACATTACAAATGCCCCAACTATTCCTTTTGGATCAATGGATTTAAGATCTGAGGTATTGAGAACGGAAGCGGATAAATAGGATAGAAAATCGCTAGATAAGATGGACTCAGCTAAATTCATGTCTAAGAAATAATTGACCAAGTAGCTTCCGATGGCCACCTCCGCACCCACGTAGACAAATATGCCCAGTGCCCCTTTCATCAGTTTTGCGTTTTTAAGCACAGATGCATAACTGCTCGTGTGTTCCGTATTCAGCACTTGAGGTAGTTTAACAAAAGCAACTAATGCTGCTAAAGCAAGGAGTGCTGCTGCCAGTATAAGAAATGGACCTTGCACGGCAGAAGCTTCAGACGTATAGTATGAAAGTTTTTCAATTTCTGCTAAGGCGTTTATTTCATCTCCACTAAGAATGTTGTCACTGAGAATAAACATGGCGCCAACCATTGGAGCTATTGTAGTCCCCATCGAATTGAACGCTTGAGAAAGATTCAATCTACTACTGGCACCTCTTGGATCGCCTAAAACAGAGACATAGGGGTTTGCTGCAACTTGAAGAATGGTCATACCACCTGCCAATACGAAATAGCCTATAAGAAATACCTCAAAGGTTCTGGTACTCGCAGCTGGCCAGAAAAGTAAACAGCCCACTCCCATGGTTGCTAACCCAAGAAGAATCCCTCGTTTGTATCCAATTCTTGTCAAAATGTAGCCAGCGGGGATGGATAAAAGTCCATAGGCCAGAAAAAAGGCAAATTGCACCAACCCTGCTTGAGAATAGGTTAAGTCAAATATTTCTTTTAGTCTCGGGATCAGAGAATCAACCAAAACGGTGATAAAACCCCACATGAAAAACAACAGAACAACTAGTGTAAAAGCCGATCGATAATTTGTTTTGTCCTTTAAATTGGATTGTTGATTCATGGATCAACAATGATAATTAAGGATGGCTTAGAGTCAGTGAGATTTTATGGTTTAAACCCTTTTCTCTGATTCGTAGTTTGGATTTGCGCAAACTCCTGAAGCACATCCAAAAGCGAAGAGCCCCATAGATGCGACATATCCTCCAAACAAAATGCCGAACCATTCTAATGAATAAATAGCATGAATAAGCATTACACTACCTAAAGCGAAATACACCCAACGAGTCAAATTCCATCCTTTTAAAATCCGTTGTTTCATGATTTTGTTTTGACTTCTTCTTTTTTGAATGAACTCAACAATAACCCGCCCATCAGTGCACCATACAATGCACTATTCAGTGGGTCGGAGGTAATGGCACAACTTCCAGATGAACAGCCAACAAAGTGATAATATATATATCCTAATGATGCGCCAGCAGTTATGCCAAGGAAAATGAGTTTATGTTTCAGGATAAAATTCATAGTGCAGATCATTCAAATGACAGCGAAGATGCGACTACTTTTGTTTGAGGAGTGTGCGTATAGCTACAAACCATGTATTTAGATAATGCAAGCGTCTACTTCTGCCTTCTATCCAAATTTCCGAGGAATTGTTCGGCCGTTTTTAGGTGCTTATTCTGTTTGTCAGGTTCCATTTTTTCGAAGTTTCGCACCAACATTGATAAGCGTGGGTTTTTTAGGAAGAAATCACGGTGGGTGTGCAAGAAATTCCAAAAGAGTCCATCCCAGATTTTTTGCCAATCTCCCTTTGGATAATCACTCATTTTTAGGATGTAATTAGATCCGCTGATATACGGTTTGGTGGCGAATGTACCTCCATCCGAAAATTGACTCATGCCATAAATATTGGGCACCATCACCCAATCATAAGAATCAATGAACAGCTCCATAAACCATCGATACACTTCATCAGGGTCAAACTCACACAACAGCATAAAATTGCCCAATATCATTAGCCTCTCAATATGGTGGCAATAGCCTGTTTTTAGAACTTTTTTTATGGTTGCATCTACTGGTGCAATGCCCGTTGTTCCATCATAAAATGACGGGGGAATTTTTCTTTTGACTTCCCAAAAGTTTCGAGTGCGAGCAAAACTTCCCTTGCATTCATACATTCCTCGAATAAATTCTCTCCAGCCAATAATTTGGCGAACAAAGCCCTCCAGCGAATTGATGGGTACATCATTTTCTTCGGCATATGCAATCGCATTGTCTAAGATCATAACTGGTGACAAAAGACCTGTATTCAACATTGGAGTCAAGACACTATGGTGGAGTATATAATTATCGCGCGTTATGGCATCTTCATAATCTCCAAACTGATGAAAACGATGAGCTAGGAAATCATCCAGCCAATGCTCGGCTTGCTCACTTGTGTAGGCATACAGAGGGTCTTTGTGCAGCATGCCAGGATTGTTCGGAAAGTTTGTTTTTACATATTCCAAGGCTTCCTTCCAATGGCCATCTGCAATCGGAAAAATAATCGGTGGTGGAATAGTTGACTTGGGATACTTCTTTCTGTTTTCTGTGTCGAATGTCCATTTTCCTCCTTTGGGTCCTCCATTTGATTCTAATAAAAGATTGAGCCTTTTGCGCTCTTGCTTATAAAAGCTCGTTTGGAAAAAGGACATTTTATCCGAGCGAAAGAACTTACTGAGTTCGCTACGATTATTGAGAAAAAGTGGGTTCTCAAATTCATGGATGGCAAGACTCAACTCTCTAGCCTTTTTCTGAATTCTTTGTTCGAGCCAATTATCCGTAGGATTAATGAAATAAACCTGATGGACATCCTTTTTGTCTAGTGACTCTAAAAGTTGTCTAATATCCGATCGATGATCTTTTGCATCAATGTATGCAACATTAATGTTGGCTTCTTTATATTTCCACGCAATTGCCTTCATACTTGCGCGATGAAAGGCGATCTTCTGTTTATGAAAATTGAACTCATTGAAAAACAAATGTTCTTCAACCAATATTATTTCATCGCAAACAATCAGAATTTCATGGTTGGCGAATAACTGGTGCGGAAAGAGAATCCCTACGTTTTTACTCATACTAACTGAAGATCAAAAAAGTTTGGCTTTATTCATCCTACAGCGTTGGCTGCAATAGACTACTGTGTCCCAATTGATCTCCCACTTTTTCCTCCAGTAGAAGGGGCGCTGGCATGTTGGACAGATTTTGCTTGGTAGGTGCTGTTTCCTCACAGTGAAAGGAACAGGTTAGATGCGATAAAGTTGGTGTGCTTGCCTTAAAGTATGTTTTGAGGAATAACTCTCCGGGTCCAGGTTTTCGCTCGCTTCATCAAATCAACTTGATCATCCGGATTAGATTCAATAGTGCTTTTCCACGCATTTTCAGGTTTAAATTCCTCCTCCATTTCCTTTAAAACCTCTTTGGCAACCTGCGCAGATCTGATAATCGTGATGCACTCTGTGTTCAAATTTGTGCTTCGTGGGTCAAGGTTGAATGTGCCGATCACAATCGTTTCTTCATCAATGACCATGGATTTGGCATGTAATCCGAAAATGGGTGGGTTTTCAGTTTTTGCGTGCAACTCCCCATTCATGATATTCATCGAACGTTTTCCATCGGGTCGAAACTCAAAAATTTCCACTCCTGTTTTTAGTAGCTCTTCCCTTGTGGACTGAAAAGCGCTGAACGCCTCTAAATTGTCTGTTGAAGCCAAACTATTTGTGAGAATGCGAATGTTTACTCCGCGACCCACAGCCTCCTCAAATAAAGTTCTGCTATCCTCTGTTGTGATTAAATATGGAGTTTGAATGACGATTGATCGTTTCGCGTTCCTAACCAATTCAGCCAAAGTGTAGGTAGTTACTCCACCTCCTTCTAATCCATGAGTGCCATCGTTTTTTCCTGGAATATCACTCACAAATCGAACATCATCGACCCAGTGGACTTGTCCTTTGGATTCAAGATCTCTGAAAAGCTGAGGGATTTGTGATAGGCGATTTCGCACTTCGGGAGAAAAATTCTCAGGATTGCATGCATACTCATGGAGTTTGTCGAACCTTGTGGGATCACTATAGTCTTGACTAGAATCTGAAAGTTTAGATACTGGCACACTCAATGAATTTGACCAATAGTCTTCAAATGAGCGGGCCACAATTGATGTGGCTTGACCCATCAGTAAGACGTCTCTGTCTCTAAAATTGAATTCGTGATCGTAATAGAAATATTCATCGGCTATATTACGGCCGCCAGTGATGACAATATTTCCATCCACAGTGAATGTTTTGTTGTGCATTCGTTGATTGGCCGAGCGAAAATCGGTCAAGAATTTTTGAGCTTTTTCGAAAACATTTTTACCCAAGTTTACACCAGGATTGTAAATCTTGATTTCGATGTTTTCATGTGAGTCGAGCATGAGCACGTCATCGATATCTGCATCGACCATGATGTCATCGACCAAGATGCGAACCTTCACTCCACGGTCAGCTGCGCGCACCAAATAATCACAAGCGATGAGTCCAACATTATCCATCGAGAAAATGAAATATTGAATATCAATGGTTTTTTCAGCGTATTCGGTTAACCAAGCCCTCGATACCATTGACCCAGCACCATCTTCGAGCACAATTACTCCTGTTTTGTTTTTCATCATGGTATGGTAGGGGGCGAGCTCAATGGATAAAACCATTGTGTCATTTCTTTCAATTTGATCGCAGAATGAAGGAGAACTAGCTTCCACATGCTTTTCCGAATCACTGCAACTGGCAATTAGAAGAAATGGAATGAGAAGGAGTAGTCTAGTGAATTGATTGGCGCGCATTGATTAATCTTTTTGCATTCCTCCCTTGCCATCCAACGCGTTCAAGTAGCAAGGATCCTTGTAGCGATAATCTTTCGAAGTGCCGCCCACTTGAATGGTAACAATATCGCCATTAAGTGTCCACGATCCTTTTGTTTTGCCCACTAAGCCATCTGCTTTATTTGTTAAAACAACGCGTCCAAACCGCTTGAGATGATATGTGGATTTAGAGAAGGTAATTGATGGTATTGAAATAGTCGAAGAGTCTCCTTTCTCAATTGTTCGCGCTGGCAACCCAGTGGAGATAGAATATAAACCGCGAACATCTTTCTTCTTCACATCTTGTCCAGATGCGAATTGAAAAGTGATACAAGCCAGAAGAGTAATTAAAAGTTTCATCAATTTATTTCGATTTCATCCACGAAAATAAATGCCTCGCCACCTGCTCCTTGATGCCAAGTGGGAAGAATGCCATAATTTTTAGCTACAACTTTGATGTATTTGAAATTTGAACTGGACTTCAATTTGGGTTCTATTTTTTGAATTTGAACATTATAGTCGTCCGCAGGAATAGCGTTAGCATTCGTGTTTAACTTTTCAAATTCCACACCATCTGCACTTCCGAAAAAATCAACCTTGGTAGGGAAAATAATCCATGATCGAGTGTCTTGTAAGAAGGTTGCTTTGATAGTGTTAATGGGTTGTACTGGATTTAGTTCAACGATGGCTTCAAAGTCCTGACCTTGATATCCCTGCCAGTATCCTTTCCGCCAATTTTCATCACCATGAATACCATCAATTAATCCTCGGTCTCCACCAGCAGCGTATTGTGGGTTGTAAGTCGAGTTGATTTTTACATTCCAATTTGGATGTGGGTTTTTATAGAATCTGGCTTTAACACTACGGCTGCCTGCACTTACACCATTGTTATTGCAAAAAGAAAAAGCCGTAACAACATCGCTTTCCGATATGAAAAACGGTGTGTAGGATCGTTCTTGCCCTTCTGATTCGATAATATACCGAACCTCGCAACCTGTGTGTGCTGTAATGTCAATTTGCAGACTATCATCAAACGAGATACTCGGTGCACGAATGATAGGTGGTGTGATGTAGTTTAACTCATCAGTAGGTGGCTCATTTCTTTTTGGACTATCTACTCCAAGTAATGCGAAGTGATCTATGAAAAGATCCGTCTTTAACACCTCTGAAATGGTTTCATTGGTAAACGTGTTTCCATTTTCAAGAAGAACGGTATATTGATCCAGAAAGGGGGAAACTATAGTGTATTCTGGTTTTCCAGGAGTTACGGCATACAATCCCATGGCCGACATCACATACCATGCACTCATCTGTCCGCAGTCTTCGTTGCCGATTAATCCATCTGGTTTGGAGGTATAGAATTGCCTCAGAATTTGATGTACACGTTCTTTCGTTTTATTTGGTTTATTCACATAGTTGTATAGATAAGCCATGTGATGACTTGGTTCATTGCCATGAGCATATTGACCGACCAATCCACTTATGTCTGGTTGGTTTCTGCCTGTGGTTTGAACCGGTGCAGAAAACAGCGCATCGAGTTTGCGTTCAAACGCGTCCTTTCCACCCATGGCCTCTATCATGCCTTCCACATCATGCGGTACAAAAAAGGAATACTGCCATGAATTACCTTCAGTAAAATGATTGTTTACTTCTCTCGGATCGAAAGGTTGAAGCCATCCACCGTTCATTCGGGGTCGCATCAAATTAGCATCTGGATCTAATAGATTTCTCCAAGAATTTGAGCGCAACATATACTTGTGATATTCCTCTGTTTTATCCTGTTGCAATGCCATTTGTGCGATGCACCAATCATCATATGCATACTCCAATGTTTTAGAAACGCTTTCATGTTCGTCCTCCACAGATAGAAAGCCTTGTTCAATATATTCTGGAAGCCCCAAATGATCCCAATTAGCGCTTGCGCACATCGCTTCGAAAGCAAGTTCTTGGTCAAAATTCGGAATGCCTTTTGCGTGGGCATCTGCGATCACAGAAACGCTGTGATAGCCAATCATACAGTCGGTTTCATTCGCACATAGCTCCCAAACTGGAAGTCTGCCACCCTCTTGATACATGGCCAGGAAGGTTTTAATAAAATCCAATGTGCGTTCTCGCTCAATGATTGTGAAAAGGGGGTGTGTAGCTCTAAATGTATCCCACAATGAGAAAATGGTGTAGTAGGTAAATCCTTCGGCTTTGTGGATTTTTTGGTCTATGCCTCGGTAACTTCCATCTACATCCATTGCTACGTTTGGATGGATCATCACATGATAAAGAGCAGTATAAAATGTTCTAAGCTTTTCTTCGCTTTTGTCTTCGACTTCGATTTTTGACAATGCTTTGTTCCAAGAAGATTTAGCCTCAGCCTGAACTTTTTCAAAATCCCAATGATCTAATTCGGAATCAAGGTTTTTTTGGGCTCCATCGGTGCTTACAAACGATAAACCAGTTTTGACGAGCAATTCCTTGTCGCTGGCTTTGAATGTTAAAATGATTTTCGTTTTATCCTCATTAAATCGATGTTCAAATGGAATCGATGTTTTTATTGCAGCATAGCAATGTTGCTCCTCAGCCCAAGCACTGCTGACTCGGCCAATGAGCAATGATTGATCATCTACCACCACGATAGAGCCATTTAACAGTTTGTCACGGTGATTGAGGTCAATGGTTAAACTGAATTCGGATTGAGGAAATGTGTACTTGTGAAATCCTACACGCGTGGTGGAGGTCAATTCTGCTAATATCCCATTGTCTAATTTGACTGAGTAATAGCCAGCAGTCGCCCATTCATTTTCGTGTTTGAAAGTGGCCGAGTATTCTGTTTGTTCAAATGATCCTTTACCAGTTTGTGGCATGATCAGTATGTCTCCATAATCGCTTACTCCTGTACCACTGAGGTGAGTGTGACTGAATCCATAGATTCGATTATCGCTATAATGGTAGCCGCTACATCCTTCCCAACTACCGTCAACGCGGGTGTCAGGAGATAATTGAACCATGCCAAAAGGAACGGTAGCTCCTGGAAATGTGTGACCATTAAAGTCGGTGCCCACCATGGGGTTCACATAGTCTGCTGGAGTGTTTTGTGCTTGCAAATGGATACAAGCAATCCATAGCATAATGAGCAATAGTTTCTGATAAAACATGCGTAAAGAAAAGCACTAAATCGCTACCTCAACAAGATCAATTGACTATCCTCCAATCCCTGAACTTTATGCTTCAGATTTGCCGCAATGTTCACCATTTCACCAGGTCCTATTTGTATTTCTACTCCATTGATACTTGAAAACATTGCCGAACCTTCAATACATAGGAGAAGAGCTGGTTTTTTGGTAATATGCTCCTTGAGTTCTTCTCCTTTAAGAATTTGAAGACTTAGCGCATTTTCATCCGTGCAATGAAATAGTGGTTTTGCAGAGACAGTTTTTGATGATTCGTGGAGTTCTTTTAAATTCATGATAATTGATTTGATTGCCAAAACTAAATCTACTCAAGTGTTTCAGAATTAAGACAAATCATTGAGTGACATGAATGATGGTTTAAATCAATGTCTGTTGTCACACCTGATATATATCGGACTCAAATCCTTGTCTATGAAATCGATGGATGGGCAGCCAAATGAGTTGCCATAGAATCCATAAATGATCGGAGGTTTGTTGGGAAATAGTTTTCCGGTCCATTGACCCATTTCTAGATTATCCATTTCATCTACTCCAGAAAGTGGCAGTAAATAGGTGCCTTCTGAATCAAAATAGAAGGTGTTAAATATCACCTTTCCTGTTTTTGAATTAGCGACTAATAAATGACGTCCACCACCGCCTGTCTCTCGCTCCATGGATTGTAAGTAATAAACGTAAAAAACAGATGTGAATCGATAAACTTCATTTCGAACCACGGTTTTAATCCATTCATTTTTCCATCGTTTGGCTATTTCCGGAAGTTCGAAATCAGGCATAGATTCCTCTAAAGTCTTCTCCCAAATGATGCGCTGCGTTTCACCCGTTTGAAACGGATTTTTTGAAGCTATACTGGCTATAGCGTTGTAGTAATACTCCCCAAGTAAATCATAGGGTAATCCGTCTTTTCCAAATTCAAAACCTATGAGGTATTGGTCTTGTGTGATTGGGAAATCTGGTCCATACATTGTCAAATGAGCGACAAGGTTTAAACCTGAAAGTGGGAATGAAAAGCACCGATCTAGTTTGAAGCTGTAGATAAATATAGAGTCTGATAATGCGATGTTTAAACGAGAAAGAAACCTTGTTCGATATGGCTCATTGACTGTATGAGCATTGTCATCTTCAAATTTGAAATCACCAAGATTTTGTGGATCAATAACCAACGAGTCAGGGTGGTGGCTATGCCTAAAAATATCAGTCATAGAAACAAAGCCAAAGGTTTTTGAATTTTGATATTGAAAGCTCTGAATGCTATAAATTTCCTGAGAATTTCCAATAGTAGAAAGGCAGATGAACAGCATCAGCTGCACTAGAACTGGAATCTTGGATTCTAACACGATATTTGAATTTAATAGGGAGTATGCTTTGCAAACAATGATACAGTGAAATTTTCCTAGGTTCGTGATAATCATGATTATGAGATTTAAACTCAAGGAAATTCTAGTCTGCTTATTTATGTTTATCGGATCACCATGGCTGTGCATTGCAGGTGGCCTTGACGTTGGTTCAAGTATCAGTTTGAATTTGGATGAACCCGAAGCGGATACGATAAATACGTATCGCCTCAAGCAGCTTATCAAACGCGACATACAAGGTTTGACAAAGCCAGGTTGGCATGCACATTATGCCCATGTCATCGTTAAAATGGTCGAGAATTATGAGGATAATGGTCTCATAGTGCGCGATTATTATGAATGGGATTCACTGATTAATGAGGCTTTGTTAAGTTTCCGAACTTCCCAAAATGAAACCCGTCCTCATATGGCTTACATAGTCAATGACCCAGAGGTGAATATCATTTCAACGGAGGGAGGATTGATCCTAATAAATGTTGGCCTGCTTGCCGAGATTGAGGATTACAATGAATTAAGAATGCTCTTAGCTCATGAGTTAGGACACGTACATTATCATCACCCCTTTTTAAGCTATGTGAGAAATGAACAGCAAGAAAATCTTGCGACCGCAGGCACTGTCATGCTCGTTGCTGCCGGTGGTTTGGTGGCGGGAGCGATGTTCGGGGTTGGTTTTGCATCGGGTATTGGCTTTCTATTAAACAGAGACGAAACCTATCGAAAATTGACAGGATTTCTCGCTGATGAGGAAAGCCGGGCTGATGCACATATGAAAAAGCTAATGAGTGAGTCAGAATATAAGTTGGAGCATGGATTAGAAATTTTACCTCGAATCGACCATGAATTGCAGCGAATGGCCATTATTCATGGACGCGCATTTAACTTACCTACATTCGGTGGTGCTCATGTAAATTTAAATGACAGATATGAAGAGTTAAGTTCCAGTTTGATTAATGATGCATCGAACCAAGATGCAGTAATTCGAAAAATTCAAGTTCAAACAAGACGGGATAGGGTCAGAGCCTACAGCGAATTATCGCAATTCAAACAAGCCATCGTAACAGGGTGGCGATATTTAATCACAAACGAAAATGATGAGTTGATTAAAAAAGAAATGTTGGATGCATTACAAAATTTGAAATCCATCGATGGGTATGATTACATGAATGGAAAAGTATTAATTGACGGATACAAAGTCAGTGAGACTGTGCGTTCGGAAATTGAAAATTCGGCTCTATATACAGGCGAAACTTACAACCATATTCATAGCTTTTTGCAGATTGATGACTTGAAGGAAAGTCCGTTTTCTGTGGATGTGTCCTATAGAGATTTGGAGCAAAAACTATTGCTGGATCTCAATTTGATTAAGCCAATCGACTTTGAATTTGAAAAGGCTTGCCGACTTGGTTTGCCAGAGAAATCCGTTCGAGAGGATTACAAGAAGTCTGGAGAAACGTATTTAGATTTTGTGGAGTATTTGGATGCGCCAAATGCCTTGAGCTATGATAAATACATCGCTGTACCATTGAATCTTTATCTTGATAATTCAAAAGGAAAAATCAAGAGTTATGATGAGGTAATGAACATGACAGATTGGACAATTTGGGAAAAGGAAGTGGACAACTATCTCCCAGGATTTAAAGTGGTGTCACTGAATGGAATCAAGACCATGGACTCTTTAGCACATAGGGAATTTCAACTGTTGCGGCAAATGGCTGAAATTACTTACAACCTAAAGGATACAGAACAAGATGTGTGGACAGTGCACCCTGCTCTTTCAAATTTCTTTGTGAAACAACGGATTGGACACTTGATATTGGTAAAGTTTGAGGAGTTTAATTCCAAATCATACATTGAGCTGACATATGTAGATGTCCGAACGAATCGCGTAGCCAATATAAAACGTGTTGACCCTGTGAAGAAAAAGCAAACAGAAGACTATGTGAGTGAGCGATTAGCTGAATATTTCCAGCAAACTATTGAAACTGATTTTGCTAAAGAGGTCTATAATACAAGGACAAATTAGGCTTTTTGAATCTTCTTCTTTAAGAAGCCAATTGGCGGATGTACTTGGGGTGCTACTCGTTTTTTTGGTGTTTAACCAATATTGCATTTCGATCTCATCCGGAGATAATTATCGTGTTTATCAAGATTTTACAATGGTTCTTGGCAGACCCACAATAGTGTTCCTTCTTGCATCGGTTGTCGCACTCACTTTTTTTTGGAAATCTGCCAATCTGTTCTGGACATCCATTCCGAAATACATTCGAGTTTCAATATCAATTCTCACTCTGCTGGTTTCTTGGAATTATGTGTTCTACGATTACAACTACTTTATGAATGAATGGCATAGGGTTGACCGGTTACTCATAGCTGCGTTGGCAATTCTCAGCCTTAGATATCCATTGTTCCTATTTCCGTTGATCGCTGAAATTTATCTAGTCGATTATCAGTTTAATTTTCCTTTGGGTGGTTCAAAATTGCTAGACAAGTCTATGCCATTGGAAATGCTGAAGATGTTTGCCTCATGGTTTGTGATAGTCGCAATATTTCAATCGAAAAAGCCCTTGACTTCAAAGCTGAACACTTTGTTCCTCATGTTTTTCTCTTTGTATGGATTTTTTTATTTCCACAGCGGATTGCAGAAAATCGTGGTCAGTGGCAGCCTCTGGAGTTGGCCTTTTGAGAATGAGATAATCTATAATTTGCTTGCCATACGGGATAGGGGATGGCTTCAAAATGCTCCGCAATGGTTGGTCGATTTTCATTTTGACTACTTTCTTGCATTTGGAACTGTCGGACAGGTGTTGGTTTTGATAACAGAATTGGCGGCAATATTTGTCTTATGGTCAAAACGCTTGGCTAAGTGGTTGTTTCTCGGAATATTCATTCTACATTTTCATGTCTTTGTATTGAATGGTGCACTTTTTTGGTTGTGGGGCACAGTAGGTGCTTTCCTTATTTATGCTTTGTTAAAAATGAAGGTGGATTTTTTTTCAAAACGTAACTTTTTGATTTCCATCCCTCTAATGATTGTATTTGTTTTTGCGCTGCAGGTTTCTAAACTGGGGTGGTACGATTCACGCCTCGATAACTTTTTCGAGTTGGAGGCGGAGCTATATAATGGTGAGAAAGAAATGGTGAGTCTAAATACCATGAAGCCTTATACATTGCACTTTCAGTATGGAAATTTTCTTTCTGTAGTGGACTATAAGAATATTTATTCAGGGTTTTTGATGTTGAACAAGTCAGATTTTGAGGCGTTGGCTGGTGTCGATTCTTCTGGTGCAATGGAATTGATTGAATCCAAAGGCGTGAATGTTTACCGACCTGAAATGCGTCAGGAGTTATCAAATATTTTGGATTCGTTTTTGGTAAACTCTGGTCCTCAAGAGAATGAGTGGTTAAACTATTTTCAACCGCCACCATATTGGAATGCACACTACACGGATACACTGCCTGAAGTTAAAGGGCCGGAAACAGTGGGGATCACGGTTTACCATAGTTGTGTATTGAGGGATCGTTCTGGAGGTAGAACTCTTTTATGGAAACGACCTGTGATTACAAGAGAAAAAAATGAATTCGGAGAGTTGATTTATAAATAAGTTGTCTCTTCGCGAGGTTATGGAAAACTATTACGAAAAGGTAGGTCAGTATTATGACAAGGATGTAGAACGCGGCTTTGAAAATCGAGCCGATACGAACACGAGCTTACAGCGAATTCGGGATGATTTTCGCACCTATGTGGCCAAACAATCTTTTTCAACCGCTTTAGAAATTGGCTGCGGACCCGGGTTGGACGCAGAATGGTTTGGCAGTCAGTTTCCTGATAAGAAATTATGCGCCATTGACGTGTCAGCTGAAATGGTGAAAAGTGCCACAAAACGTACAATGAGTTTAAATAATGTTGGAGTTAAGCAAGCAACGGAGCATGATTTGGTAGATTTAGAAAACCGGCCATTCGATCTTTGCTACGTCTTTTTTGGTGCGCTAAACACTGTGGATAGCCTTCCAGTTGCGGCCGAAAAGATATACGACTCGATGACGCCAGGAGGTATCGCTGTATTGACGTTTGTCAATAAATGGTATTTGAGGGAGTTATTGGTCAACTTGCTGAAATTGAGAATTCGAGTGGCATTTTCAAGAATCAGAAAAGTGTGGGGTGGATATTCCCCAACACGTTTTTTAGCATCAAAATGTTATACACCATCGACAATCAGAAAGAGCTTCCGTTCGTTCAATGAACTAGATCACCAAGGCTACAGTATTCTTTTCCCAGCTTGGTACAATCAACATAAATTCAAAGGACAGGAGGACAAAGCAAATAGACTGTGGGAATTAGACAAGAAACTAAACAAGACACCTTTTTGGAAATACGGTGAATACACCTTATTTGTCTTTCAAAAACCTTTGAGTTAATTCATGGAGTCTTGTTTTAAAGGTGTCCTCTGATTCAGAGAGAACTTCGAAGGATGAGCCCAAAACAATGTTCGCCTTAAAAGCCTCCTGTATGGCTTGCTCGTAATATGCTGTGTTGTTGTCAAGTTCACATTTTAGCTTAGTTGCCATGAATTGGGCAAATTCCAATTGTGTGTATTGTCCTTCTCCAAACAAATTTCGGATTCCTTGTGTGTCGCCATCGGTTGCTATTTGAACTGTAGTTTTCGCCAAAGATTCCAATGTTATGAATTGCATTATGTTTTGACCATTTCCAAACAAAGGAATGGTTCCTTCTTGGCGGAAATGATTTACATAAATCCATTGGAACCAAGAACCATCACCAAGTACCCACGGTACACGAATCATGATATGCTTATTGTTCTTTTTTGCGATCGCTTTGAGGATTGGTGATTCACTCTCAAGATACTGTCTGGCATAGCTTATCGGACGCACCGGGCTATTTTCAAAATGTGGCTCACCGTGCTTAGATTCACCATACATCAGGCTACCCGATATGTAGATTAATTTACAATTAGGGGCATGCTTTTCCAGTCTTCGGATCAATGATTTATTTAAATAAGCGCCTCGAAATCCAGCGATTACTCGTCCTAGCATCCGCCATTTAGGAATTGTGGGTCGAGCTAAGTGAAAGATGAATTCAGGTTGAAATTGTTTGAGTCGCTCTGCTGAAATTGTTGAAATACCGCCTGACCATTTTTCGAGTTTTTGATGCCGATCGGCTAAGGGAGTTTTATTTATCACAGCTCGTATTTCAACTCCTTGGACTTGTGTCAACTCGTCAAGAATGGCCTTACCGATAAACCCTGCTCCGCCAGTTACGATAGCCTTCACGCGTAGACATTCTTTTCCATTCCGTCCTCTTTTTCCATAGCCTCTAGAATGCGCTTCTGAAAATCGTGTGGATGATTTTTTGAAATGTGAATTCGAGTCATGAGTGCTTGATCATATTCTTGATCACTCAAGTTCAAGGGCGCGAATTTTTTTCGCCATTTCCAGTCTGTGAGCCTCATAAGCCATTGGTTGATTAGGCGAGGAAAAAACAGGTTGAACAGTGCTTCGAGGAGCTTTTTACCTAATGCTGTGTGTTTTATTTCAGCCACACTGGCCAGTGGCTTACCCTCGTGATTAGGTAAGTACTTTGTTGTCCAAGGGTTTGAATTCTTAAGCTCCTCGTAGGTGTTGTTTCCAAAGCCAGGGATTAGAGTTTGTAACTCCAATGCCGTGTAGAAATTCTCAAAGGGGAGCCTCAGATTTGCATCATCCACAAAATAATTCATGCAGAAGAAGTTTTCATGGCCCGTTATGAAGGTCAATTTTTTAAACAAATGGAGCAGCGTTCTGCAAATCCAAAGTCTCTCGCTAGCTGTTACAATGAAAAAATCTAGATCGGCATCTTCTCCGGCCGATAGTTTAGATACTGATCCTGAAATGGAAACTGATCGTACAAATGGAAATCGAGCGATTATGCGAGAATAACCTCTACTTTTTTTTATCAAATCTAGTGCTCGCTCTTGTTTTCCAATTCTTAGTTTAGTGAAGTCTTGATCTTCATTTCGCTGGATAAAGCCGCCAATAATCTTAATCTCTCCCAATTCAGCCATCGTTTGAATATTACGATTCAATTCATCCTGCGCACACTCTACACCTAGAAATTGATGAAGTTCGACCTTTGTCAATGGATGTTTGAAAAGCGCAAAATACCTGAGTATATGGAGGATTTCCTCTTTCAATTTTTCCAGTTTACGGATTCTTTCAACGTTCGAATCATGATCTTTAAATCGCCTAGAAAATTCCATGTATAAACATATTCAATATCATGTTGAACACGCTTTTCTAAGTGTTCCATGTCTTCGACACTTCCATAATAGCCATTGACCTGCGCCAGACCGGTAATTCCGGGTCGAACCGCATGACGTAAGTGATAATTCGGGATTCGCGACTCAAAATCTTTGGTATCGCTCAGCATATGAGGCCGCGGACCAACCAAGCTCATTTGCCCCAGCAACACATTAACTAATTGTGGCAGTTCATCGATATGCGATCGCCTCAAGAGCATACCAAATTTTGAAATGTGCATTTCATCAGATCCGCCCTTTTCAATTCGGTACATCGTTCTGATTTTATAACAATGAAATGGATTCTTTTTAAGGCCTGTTCGCTCTTGCACGAAGAATATTCCTCCTTTTGAATCGATCAATACGAGTAACGCGATAACAGGAAATAAGGTGGGTGTCAGCACTATTAAAAGCACTAGACTTACAAGCAAGTCCATAGCATGTTTTAGCATAATGGAGGCCTTACTATGCACAATGGGTTTGTACGCGACCATTATAGGTGCCGCGCTTCCCTCCTCAAGAATATGTTTGGCTTTAAGAAAAGCCCTAGATGAAGTTTGCATGTAAAGTCTAATCGATAGAATCTGTTTTAAATAAAGCACTGGCAATAAAAGTGAAAAGTACTAATCCTTGTTCACGTTCCCAAAAACTCTCCGTGAACATGAAAATTGTGCACACAATTACCATAGACCCAAAAAGGGGGTTATGGTAAGCTCTAACTATGAGACTAGAGAATAAGATAAGCAAAAAAGTTAATCCAATAATGCCTGTAGCCACCAATGTCTCGATCCACTGATTGTGATAATTATATGCTAAAAGACCTCTATCTCCCAATTCAGGATTTCCAGTGTACATATTATGAGCTTTATAACGCTCATCGAGTTTCGATTTGCTCAAAGCTGGTCCAACGCCTAAAATCCACGCATCCTCTTTTTGTAGAACCTCAAAACCGAGTCTCACCTGAATTAATCGAAGGGTGAGTCCATTAAAACTCGAGTCAAGTTCATATTGATCCTGCACGATCACTGTCATATTAGTGTCTAAAAGTGAAGTCGTTCGTATTAATACGGGTATTAAGAGCAACCCTGCTATGATTAACAATGCCATTTGTTTCCAGTAAAATTTTTGATGCTCTCGATTCTTGAACCATTTGAAAGCTAGGATGGCACCCCCCAATACCACGAAGAGCTTTGATGCGCTTATTAAAAGCAAAATGGCTAAGGCCATTTTAATTTTCCCGTGAGTCGATTTAGAAAAGGGTAGATCTCGATCTGGAATGGGCCAGGCAATTGCAATGACGATAAACCAGCTATAATAGATAGCGCTGATTTTAACGGGAGCGGTGAAGGCATGATAAAAAAATTGATGCCAATCGAGGGTTTGAAGAAATGCTGCGGTAGAGCCAATAAACATGATTATACCTGATGTGAAAATTCCAGCCAAAAGCCACAGATAAACTTTAATATGAATATCCTTCCAACTTAATCGCGACAGCAACCAAATGAGCGGAATGAAAAGTAGGGGTAGCTTTTTTTCAAATCTTGGCCAAGCTTCTGAATGGTCCATATGTTGGACGAATCCATAGAAATAAATGAGAAAGATGGATAGAAGGATGGTTAAACCAAATGTTCCTCTCTTCCAGTTGATTGTTGGTTTGTCGCGTATGAATTGAGATGCCAAAACTGCAGCACCCAATAGGATCAGGGCATAGCTTGAAAGGGGACGATAGAATATCAATATAAATAGCACTAAACCCCATAAATGCGGCAATATGGAAGCCACTTTAGACCAATTCATACATGGCGGATTCGTAGGCATCAACAATTTGTTCCCATTGGTACTGCAATTTGATTTTTGAATTCGTTTGTACTAATCGGTCCTCGATATCCTTTGCGTTTTTTGAGAAGATTTCATCTAATTCTTTTTCGGTTTTGAAATAGGTTCCATCTTCACCCAAAACGGATCGATTAAACCCATTATCATGTGCAATGATCTTTTTGCAACTGGTCATAGCCTCCAATAGTGATGGGTTTGTGCCGCCTACAGTGTGACCATGGATATAGAATTGACAGTTACTTCTCAAAACGTTTAGGTCGGTCGCATTATAAATTCCTTGGGTGAAGAGCACGACATCACTTTGGAATGTATCAACCATTTGTTGTCCAAATTTGTTGGAGGTATTTCCCACAATGACCAATTTCCGTTCGGTTTCATTTTGCGAATGAGCTTTTAAAATGGTCTCAACCGAATTTTCCGGTTCCATTCTGCAAATCACTAAGTCATATTTGTTTGAAGCCAGCCCAAATCGATTCAAGACATCAGAATTGTTTAAATGCTTTTCTGGCAGTGCTGCTCCATAAGTGATGCATTTTACGATGTTGGATGGGTATTTGGTTTTTAAGTAATCTTCAATCCCTTCATTGTCTGCAATCAGCATGTCTGCGCCTTTTGTTGCCCATTTCTCGGCAAATCGAAGGAAGTATTTTGTGGCTGAACTGTATTTGGATCTCAGGAATTCTAGCCCATCCATATTGACAAGATGTTTCGCCTTTTTAGGCCATAGCCAATGCCAAATGGAACTGCTGGTGTATCCAAATTGCACAATTACATCATACCGCTGCTTTCGAGCATGAAGAATACAATTCAAGTCATAGATAAATTGACCTATTGTTCCCAATCGATGTTCTGGGTCGTTGCAATAAACCAATTTTACGCCATTCCAAGTGTTGGTTTTTTGAGTGTGGTTCAAGCTGCAATATACAGTGATGTCATGGTCTTTTTTTGCCAGTCCTTGACTCAAAAATTCAGCGCACTGCTCAAATCCACCATAATTGTTCGGAATACCTCTCGTTCCGAGAAAGGCTATTTTTAATGACTTCTTCACCCGATAATTTCTTGATAAGCTGAGATTGTTTTTTTAGCGGTTTGACGCCAATTATACTCGCTTTTGATACGCTCAAACATACTTTCTGTATAGTCACTTTCAAGTGCCAAAACAATTGCTTTTCGGATGCTTGCCACGTCCCCCGGTTTGCAAAACTTAGCGACTCCGTCAAAATAGTCTTTGGTGTCGCCATTTTCTGAAACCACCAGCTTACATCCGCAAGCTGCTGCCTCTAATGAGGTGAGGCCAGTTGTTTCAAACCAGCTGGGAAGAACGTGCAATATAGATTCATTGTACAATCGACTTAATTCTTTCTGATCCACAAAATCCATGAATCGCACTCGATCATGAGCAATTTCCTTGCACAGTTTCAAGTAGTCTGCATTATTAGGGCTGGGCTTTCCTACAATTAAGACGTCAAAATCTAAATCTCGCGTGGCTTCAATCAGTCGATGTTGGTTTTTTCTACCCTCTATTTGACCCACACAAATGATTTGCTTCGAATTTCGATTCACATTAGGTTGAACATTGAATACTTCCGTGTTGATTGCATTAGGAATTACACGATGGTTGAAGGAAATGTTTAAGTCTTGTGCTACTCTCTGGGCTTCACTATCGGAATTTGGTAAGAGCATAGAAGCTGAGCTAACTGCTTTTTTCATAGCTTGCTTATGACCCAGAATGTAGCGCTTAGACATCAATTTGTCTTGACCGCGGAAGGTCCGGTAGATGGTTTTGAAATACTCCGCACCGAATTTGCCCAAACCGATAGCGATGATTTTGGCTAGACCACGTCTTTCCTTTTGATCAAATTCTGAGTAGTCCACATAGATCGGGGAGATCACGCTTGGTCCTTGAGCCTGCGCTTGGTGGAACAGAATATCTGCAGGCCGAATAAGGTTGAAAAAGTGAAATAGGTCATATTTTTCGTAGTCAATCCTATCATTAGATAACAAAATGTCCACTTCTAAGCCGAGTGCTCGCAGGTGTTCCGCGGTTTGCTCCACTTGAGTTGTGTCACCTCCACGCACTTCAAATAATGTCGAACGGCTGATGAATGCCACTCTCATTTTTCGACTCTGCTTGAGAAGTGAATATCCAATTCCGGAAACCGAACAAATAATGCAGCTCCCCATACCATAATTTCAGCCGTGCTGACTAGATAGCTGCCAGTGAATTGATAAATGAACACAAATAGGAAAAGGCTCAGATTAAATGCATTGCCAAATAGGCGTAGTCTGAAGAATAAATATATTTCTAGGGCTATTTTGGCTCCAAGCCCTATTAATCCATAGGTAGCAAGCATTTCACCCATTGAATTTGGGATTCGCACAATCTCCGCAAACTCGCCTTCGTATTGGTAAAAATTCACGATCAGGTCATGGCCGAATACTTTGATCTGTCCAAGTCCAACACCAAACCAGATGCTCTTTGAATTTGCTAAGTCAAATGCGAACATGAACGATTCGAAAAGTCTTCCTTTGGCCGAGGTATCATTTCCAGAGAAAATGTTGTTCAGTCTGCTAAAAAAGGGGTTGTCAGGATATAAAACCAAAAGACTGGCAACAAGTATCGCAGCAAAGGCACTCCCATAAAGGATGGTTTTCCTGAAACTTTTCACTTCAGATAATGGAGTCCAATAAATCAAAATGGATAAGAAAACAGTCAATCCTAAAGCGCCAATTACTCCGAATGAAAGTGATAAGATGATTGGAAGTATGATGGCGATTCCGATAAGCATCCATCGTTTTTCTAAACCGAGCAGGATTCGCCAAAAGAAATAAAGAAAAATAGGGGCGAAGAGAAAGGCGTAGTAGGCGGCCTCATAAGTGAATAGCTTAAGCCTTGGAAAGGATGCAATTCCCGGGGAAATGGGTACTTCATACCAAAGCACTTGCCGACCAATGGTAAAGGGCACAACCAAGATGGCTAGAATTACGAAGAGTGTATTCCATTTTAAAATTCCGTTGAATAAGGCACTCGGATTGTTCTGATGTTCAAGCCATTTCCAAAACGTAATGGCGAACGTAATGGTAGAAAGGAATAGACCAGAACTGACCAGTAGTTCTTTCAGTTGAGCTCCATTTGACCAATGAAATGCATCGAAAAGTAAAATGATTAAAAAGCTGACTATCCAATAGCCGAGCGCTTTCCATTTCCATATCCAATAAATAAAAAATGGTGTGAGTGTGGCAGTGTAGAGTAAACCATGCGGCAGTAAAAATGCATTGAAGAAATAAATCAACAACACAATTGGCATTTGCTTGCTCCAACTCATTCTAGCAAGAGCTTTATATCTACTCGTGAATACCGGATATATCCCATATAGGTGGATACAATAGTTATCAATCCTAACAATAGTTGTATTGCCAAATCTTCAAGATACAATGCACCAAAAAGCGCGAAACAGGGGATTAATAACACGACCGCTTCGAAAAGTAGATTTGTTTTGAGAACCTTGTCATTAATGATACCCATTTCCAATGGCATCATAACCATCATGGCAGCAATTTGTCCCCAAATTAGTGCCGTGGCCGATCTTTCGAAGTAGAAGAAAACGAGCATGGTGACTATTCCAAAGGCTTTATAGCCAACTTCTAAGGAGGTGATAAGTTTCAATTCAGAGATTCCATTCAAAAAGAATTTAGGTGCAATTGTCAGGATGTAAAAGATTTCGAATAGAATGAATAGCTCAATAAATACGATCACAGATGCGAATTTTTCTTGTCCTAACCAAAGTTCAAAGAGTGGTTCTCTAATGAGGTAAAGCACTGTGAGTCCAACAAGAGAAATGATCACAAGTGCTGATCGTACTGAAAAATACAAAGGTTTTGGATCACCTTTTTCTTTCATAATTCTAGAAACCGCGGGGAATATCCAACCAACCATTGCTTCAAGCATAATATGTAGATGATTAGCAATCATGGACGCAATACTATAGTAACCAACAATGTCGGTTCCCAAGGCAAAAGCTACTATTAATCTATCCAATTGAAAGCTCATGAGCGAGACAATGGTCTGAAGCCAACTCCAAAATCCAAAGTGTCTTAATCGGGAGAAGATAAGTGAGTCAAAAGCGGTAGACCATTGGTAATCCACTAAGTATCGCTTACTCCAAACAAATTGACTCAAAACTAAGATAGCGTTTGTGACTAGACTGATGGCAATGACTTCCGCTAATCCGTATCCAGACATCAGTGCAATAGCTTGTCCCACCAACATTGTGATTTTCTGAGCCATATTGAATTTAGCCGCAGTGTCGTATTCTTCAAATCCCTTATAAAATCCCATGAATAGTTGTTCGTAGAATTTAACACCGATGAGCGCACTTGTCAGTATGAAGGAGGTTTTAAGGTCTGCTGCGTCCACAATGCCATCCCATTCAAAAAGTCTTTCTGGAGTGACAAGCCAGATTAAGAGAGTTGAAGCTAGCACTCCCATAGCCAAGAGGTTCGTGAAGTTTAAGGAAGAGTTGTAGTACCTGTTTAGTCTTTGTGGATCGTTTTTTCCGCGAGCTTCTGCCACATACATGGCAATCGATAGTCCCATACCAAAATGCAGCACATGGACGCTGATAAAAACGATGGAATTAAGCAGCATCCATGAACCAAACAAATGCTCGCCTAGTGAATTCATAAAGAATGGCGTCATTGACAAGAATCCCAAGGGATAAATCAAGGTGTTGGCGAGGTTCCAAATGGAGTTTCGAATATTTCTAGATTGTTTCAATACCATATCGCGCGAGTGCAATGTGAAGTTTTTGCACTTTTAGCCATCCATTGCGAAGCAAGGAAGCAAGCAAATGTAGATTTATCCGAGATGAGTAATTCAGATTTCACACCCAACGAGGACGAAGGAAAAGAGGCTTGGGAAAGCCTAAAGTCTCAATTATTCGAATTGAAAGGTTTTTTTGTTGCCATGACAAAAAGCGTTCTCGTTTTCCTTATGAAAAACATTCTCCTTTTGATCGCTTTGCCAATCATTTTTGGTGGCGCAACATGTTTTTGGTATAGTTCTGTAACAGAGTCATACCAAGCAAGCATGACGGTGAGCTATGTTCACCTGGAAAAGAAGATCTATGCAGACATGATCATTAAGGTGAATCAATCCATTGAGAGTGGAATGGTGGACAAAATGCCCGGTTTTGGTGATTTGCAAGAAGAAGCCTTAGCCTCTGTTAGATCCATTAAAGCCTTCAATTTGAAAGGGGAAGACTTAACAATGGATCTGAGCGTAGAACGGGTGCCCTTTGACCTCATCGTTGAGGTAAATGATCTGACATTCTTAGCGGACTTGGAAGGCGCACTGGTCGATTATTTAGATAGTCCAAAGTTTGTTCAAGATCGACTGACTTTCAACAGGGCTAGTGCTTCGCGTCAAGTAGATTTTTACAAGAAGCAGGTAGAAACTTTTCAAAAATTAATAGACGCAAATGCAGGTGAGGAAGAAACTGAGGACTTGAAATCGGTAGTGGAGCAATGGAATCAAGCGAATCTTAAACTATCTGATGCTCAGGGTCAATTAGCTTTCAATAGCAATATTGAAGTTCTGCATGGACTGCTAGCGGGCAGCGCACAACAGTCAAAATTAGGCACAAAAAGAGCAAAGATGGCTCTCGCCTTCGGGCTCGTTTTAGCGATTATTATTAGCTTGTTCAGAACTTACTCCATAAAGGATTAATCCCCCGCTACTCATTGGCGTTAGTACAAGAGAAATTGAGGGTTGAGTATTCATTGATGGATCACTTTTTAGAAATGGCCTCAGCAACTAGTCGCCCCGTTTTCATGCTTGCGTTAATGCTGCCGTTTAACTGAAAATCTCCACAAGCGTAGAGCCCTTTTCGGATTTCATATTGATCAGGTGTTAAGTGATTGCTTACACTTTGTTGATTCGGCAGGGCATATTGAATTTCCCTGGTATGCAAATGCTCCCAATCTTGAGTTGAAGATCCAAACCAAGGTGTTAATTCTTGTCTCACAGAGTCAATTATTCTTTTTGAGTGCAGGGTAGACTGTCCAGTAATCGAAATTGAAATGAGGTTTCTAGCATCGGGCGAATACCCAGGGGCTACCTTACTGATATTGCAAATATTATTGCAAAGTCTCTTTGGGCTAGTATTAAGAGCGATCAGAGGCTTTTTAATGGGATCTTCCTTGGAGACGAAGTGCAGGTGCGTGGTGCTCTGGTGTTCGGTTTTAGTTTCTGCGATGTCGTGGATCAAACCGGTTGCCTCAGTAGCCACTATGATATGAGGCGCACTGAACTTTGAACCATCTTTCAAGTAAACGTCCTGCCCATCAATTTTCTCAACACAAGCGCCTGTAATAATGGATTTTTCAGGCAATGGTTTCGCTAATTGTTTCGGAATCTCTTCCATACCCACATTGGGCACGGCAGTATCCGCCTCACTGAACATTTTGAACACAAAATCAAACATTCTGCGACTCGTCTGCAGATCTTTTTCTAAGAAAATTCCAGCGAAGAATGGTTGGAAAAAGTTTTGGATCATCTCATTGCTAAATCCATATTCATGAGACAAAGCATCAATCGTGGATATTTCCTTTTGAGTGAATATTTCATCAATTGACATGTTCGTCAATCGATTCTTCAGGTTCCATGTTTTGAACTTGTCTTGGAGGTTTCCAGCTTTTGAAAAAATGGTCGGGATTAAACTTGAAATCTCGCGAAGTGGATCGCCTAATAGATCTTTGCTGCCATCGGGATATAGCAACATGGCTCCTGGATCGAAGGAACGGAGGTTCAGTTTTTTGTAATCCAACCAACGTTTGGCCTCAGGATACGCGGTTAGTAACACCTGAAAGCCATAATCAAGTCGGAATCCATCAATGACGTCTGTCTTTATACGACCGCCAATTCGATCACTAGCTTCAAGCAGGGTGAAGTCTATGTTGAGCTCTTGAAGTTTCCTAGCTGCGGTGAGTCCTGAAAGTCCGCCTCCTACAATGATTACACTGGAGTTCATGTGATGTGGTTTAGATTATTTCATAACCAATACGACCATCATAAAGTTTAACTAAATGTGCAGATAGACTGATTTTCGATTCATGCAATGCTTTTTTTAACCCTGTAAAAAGCGTTTTGACAATGACGTCAACACTCTTCAATAATCCCGAACAACGTTTGATTCTTGCCTTTTTCAATGGCCCAGCCGATATTGCCATAGTCGAAATGCCAATACTCTTTTAAATCACACACAAAATCTTCGGCCTCGAAAAGACCAATGAGCAAGGCTCTGTTTTTTTGAGCGAGTTCACTGACATCGGGATGATATGGATAACATTCTCTGCCGAGTCGGATGTCATATCCTTCGTTGGTTCCAAAATCCAAAATCCGATTGGTTTTCCGATTCAAAATCAGCGCGTCCAAGGCACCGCCCGTGGAATGAGTAGATGTTTTTTCAGATACTACGTAGTTGGAAACGATATCATGGATTTTAGCAACCGATGCTCCAGGATGCCTGCGCTGCATAAGCAGCACTGTTGTGTCCCATAGTAATTTTTGATGAGCAAAAGATCGCCAAGCTGATCGGATAACCAATCGCTTATCATCTTGCTCCAATTTTGCGCTGATTCTGCTGATTTTCTCTACCAATTCTTCACGAACGAGGTATCGATACCCTTCTAGAACGGAAGGCTCATAAACCAAATCGAAGCCTATCTCAAGCAAGCTAACCAGTTTAGAACCGTTGTCCTTGATCTTGATTGTTTCACCGAGCCTGTAGTGCTCGATTTCGCTTGATTCCACGAGATCACAATATTCCTTCGCGTTCACATATTGAATTGAATGTTTTTTGCAAATCACGTGTGCTCACATGGGTGTGAATTGCCGTTGTTTCTATCGATTCATGACCTAACATGGTCTGTATAAATTAAATGTTTGTTTGTGCTAAAAAAAATCCGTTTATCCATTCGTTTTCAAGTCCGAAAAAATAACGCTAAAATCTAAAAGGACAGCTACGCGCAACAGGGTAGTGACACTGATTAGAATTCAGATCATAAAAAAAGGGAAGCCAGAGCTCCCCTTTTTTTATGGTTGCATGTAAGATCTAGTAGTCCGTCAACGACTGTATCTCGATGATTTGATTTAGGGTTTTGCTAGGTCGCATCGCCTTGCTCACCAATTCCTCATCGGGTTGGTAATAGCCGCCAATGTTCAGTGCTGGGCCTTGTGCGCTGTTCAGTTCGTTGATAATTGCAGTTTCATTGTCGGCCAACGCTGCAAAGCAGGGTTCAAAGGATGCTCTAAGTCCTTTATCCTTGGTTTGTGTGGCCAAGGCTTCTGCCCAATACATCGCCAAGTAAAAATGGCTGCCTCGGTTGTCCAATTCGCCTACCTTTCTAGAAGGGCTTTTGTCGTTCAACAAAAACTTGCTGGTGGCTTGGTCCAAGCATTCTCCCATGATGACCGCCTGTGGGTTATCATAGGCATTGCCAATGTGCTCCAACGACACGACCAAGGCTAAAAACTCGCCCAATGAATCCCAACGCAAGTGGTTTTCTTCCACAAATTGCTGCACGTGTTTTGGTGCAGATCCACCTGCACCCGTTTCAAACAGTCCACCGCCATTCATCAACGGCACTATGCTCAACATCTTAGCGCTGGTGCCTACTTCTAAAATAGGGAAGAGGTCGGTCAAATAATCTCTCAATACATTGCCAGTGACACTAATCGTGTCCTGTCCTTTTCGAATGCGCTCCAACGAGAATTGGGTCGCTTCCACAGGCGCCATGATCTGAATGTCTAATCCACTAGTGTCGTGGTCTTTCAAATAGGTATTCACTTTGGTGATCAACTGCGTATCGTGTGCTCGGTTTGCATCCAACCAGAAAATGGCAGGATTGCCTGTGGCTCTTGCTCTCTTTACGGCCAACTTCACCCAATCTTGGATGGGCGCGTCCTTGGCTTGACAAGCGCGGAAAATGTCTCCTTCTTCTACGGCATGTTCCATCAGTGTGTTGCCTTTGGCATCCAGCACCAATACTTTGCCTGCAGTGGTCATTTCGAAGGTCTTATCGTGCGAACCGTATTCTTCGGCTTTTTGAGCCATCAATCCTACGTTGCTCACGCTGCCCATGGTCACCGGGTCAAGCGCTCCATTGGTGCGGCAGTCGTTAATCGTAGCCTGATATACTCCGGCATAAGATCGGTCTGGAATGATCGCCAAGGTGTCTTGTGCCTTCCCGAATTTGTTCCACATCTGTCCGCTCGTGCGAATCATGGCGGGCATGGATGCATCGATGATCACATCGCTCGGAACGTGCAGGTTGGTGATGCCTTTGTCAGAATTCACCATGGCCATGTCTGGGCCGTTTTCCATCGCAGATTGGATGTCGGCTTCAATAGCCTTGCGCTGCTCCTCGGGCAATTTACTAATCTGGCTGAGCACATTGCCCAGTCCGTTGTTGGGATTGGCTCCTGCAGCCTCTAAAGCTGCTCCGTGCTTTTCAAATACTTCCGAGAAATAAGCGCGAACGGCATGCCCAAAAATGATGGGGTCGCTCACCTTCATCATGGTAGCCTTCAAGTGAACCGAAAACAATACGCCCTGTGCCTTGGCTGCATCTCTCTGTTCTTTTAAAAACGTGACCAAGGCTGTCTTGCTCATCACTGATGAGTCTATGACCTCTCCTTTCAGCAATGCTATTCCTTTTTTCAGGGTTGTTCTTTTTCCACTTTCGTCTTCCAAAATGATGGAAGCAGAAGTAGCGTCATCCATGGTTACGCTTTGCTCGCTTCCGTAGAAGTCACCGTGGGTCATGCTGGCCACGCTGGTTTTAGAGTCTTTGCTCCAAACGCCCATGCGGTGTGGGTTTTGTCTCGCGTATTCCTTCACAGCTTTTGGAGCTCTTCGGTCAGAGTTTCCTTCGCGCAATACTGGGTTCACCGCGCTTCCTTTGATTTTATCGTAGCGAGATTTTGCTTCTTTTTCAGCATCATTGCTCGGCCCATCTGGATAGCTAGGAATAGCAAATCCATGATCCTGCAGTTCTTGAATGGCTGCCTTCAATTGTGGGATAGAGGCACTGATATTTGGCAACTTAATGATGTTCGCCTCTGGAGTTTTCGCCAAATCGCCCAGTTCTGATAGGGCATCGTTCACGCGCTGGTCTTCCTTCAAAAAGTCAGGGAAACGGGCAAGGATTCTTGCGGCTAGAGATATGTCTCTGGTCTCAACATCAACATCGGCCTTGGCCAAATAGGCTTGAATAATAGGTAGAAGAGAGTAGGTGGCTAAAGCCGGAGCTTCATCCGTTTTAGTGTAAATGATTTTGGATGTTGCCATTAGGGTGTTTGGTTAAATGGTTGTGTGAACGCGAAAAAAAAAACGAGGTGCAAAGGTATGTTTCTGCGCCTCGTTTTAAAAGAGATTATAGGGTTTTTAACCCAAGCCCAATATGACTAGTATCCGAAGATTTGCTCGAGTGTCAATTCCTCTAATGGACCCAAAGCATCTAGCGCCTTCATGTCCATTTCTTCTTTCTTACCAATGACCAAGTAGGTGTAGGTCTTGTCTTTCACGTTACTGTCAAAGAATTTTTGAAGGTCATCAAAGTTCATGTCCTTGACTACAGGATAGATCTTGGAGTTCATATCGTAATCGATGCCTCTGTCTTTGGCAGACTCATACGCCCAAAGAATGCTTTGTCCCGTGGTTCGGTTTGTTTCAATCTGCTTCAACGCACTCAATTTCGATTGCTCAAATTGCTGATCTGCTCTTGGTAAGGTGCTCATCAACTCCAGCAACGCATTGGTAGCATCGCCCAACTTGTTGGCCTGGGTTCCAATGTATCCACGTACATAATGGTGGTCAGTTGTCTTGCCCGGTGAGGTGAAACCGGCATAAGCCGAATAAGCCAAAGCACGCGATTCACGAATCTCTTGGAATACGATGGAAGAAAGTCCACCACCAAAATACTCACCAAAAATTTTGGCTTGAGGCATAATCTCTAGGTTCATCAATTCACCGCGGTGATACATCATCAATTCGGTTTGAACCATGTCATATTCCGCGAAATACACTTTGTTTTCCGAAGTCGCTATTTCAGGATATTCCTTCGCATTTGGTATGGGCTGGAAGGTGGCAGGCACTTTATGATGTTTATTCAAAACGTTCTTAACGACAGCTAAGTTTTGAGGCCCATAAAAAAGGATGCGATGCTCGTAGTCGGTTAAATTGTGGAGCATATCGATCAAATTGGCTGGATCCACACTATTCAACTCTATTTGTGACATGACATCGTTGAATGGATTCTTGGCTCCGTGCATGGCATAGTTACTCATACCTCGGAAAAGGATTTGCCCTTTGTTCAGCTTGCGGTCTGCACGTTCTTTTAACATGCCCATGACCATTTCATCATAGCTCCTTTCATCAACCACTACATTGTTGAGCAGATTTTCGAAAAAGATCACTCCTTCTTCAAAGTTCTCCTGCAAACCGCTAACAGTCACATAGCTGCGCTCATCACCACCGCTCACGTTGAATTCCAATCCCAGCTTGAACATTTCCTTCTGAACATCAGCTGCACTCATGTCCTTGGTGCCTAAGTATGGCAGGTATTCGAATGCCAGTGGAATCAATGGGTCGTTGAATTTCCCCATCTCGAATACATAATACATGCTGTACAATTCGTTCACCTCGTTCTTCACGTAGTTGATAGGCACTTTTGTGCTCACTTTATCCATGGCAATGGCTGATTTGTAATCCACGAACATCGGCTCCATTCTGCTGCCATTCATTCCGTTTATCTCTTCAAAGAATTTAGAATTCTGATCACGGATGATGGTCACTTCAGTGATCTGTGGCTTGTCCACCTTGGCAACATCCTTTTCGCCTTTCACTTTGTTTACAGCTACGTAATTGTTTTTGAACTTTTCATTCGCCCATGCACTCAATTCGGCTTTGGTGATTTTTTGCATTCGGTCATATCGGTTTACCATTTCTTTCCAATCCTGCTTCAGGATAAAGGCATCGCTCATCAAGTAAGCACGGATCCAATTGGCTTCCATTTGGCTCATCATGTCCTTCTTGTACGAACGAACAACAGCATCAATCATCCAATCATCGAAACTGCCCTTCTTCACCAAATCAAGTTGTTCGAGTAGTAATTGACGAACGTCATCCAAAGATTGACCTTCTCTCGCATTTCCACTCAACATTAAATAGCTGTAGTCTTCATTCATCGTTGCCGAAGCGCGTGCTCTCAATACTTTTTGACTTTGAACCAAGTTCAAATCGATAAGTCCAGCTGTTCCGTTGCTCAACACTCCAGAAAGTAACTCTAGATATAAATCATCCTTAGAGCCTGAACCGTCTAATCGGAAACCGACCATTTCAAATTCAGCGTCAGCACCGCTCACATCCGCGATAATTGGCTCCGTGATTGGCTTTTCAACCGGCATTTTCTTGTTGACCAATTCTTTTCTTTCAAAACCACCGAAGTACTTATCTACTAGTGCAACTGTAGCATCCGGATCAATATCACCCGCCAAGACAATAGCCATGTTGTTAGGCACGTATCGACTCTCAAAATACTCATGGATTTTTTCCATGCTTGGGTTCTTTAAGTGGTCACTTGTTCCAATGGTTGATTGTTGACCGTATGGGTGAGTTGGGAACATCAAGTCCATCAACTTATAATACGCCTGACGAAAATCGCTGTCTTGACCTCTATTAAACTCTTCATAAACCGCTTCTAACTCTGTGTGGAAGAGACGCAGTACTAATTCACTAAATCGCTCTGATTCCAGTGCCAACCATCGCTCCAGCTCGTTGCTTGGTATATCGTTGATGTAAACCGTGCGCTCGTTGCTGGTATAGGCGTTTGTGCCTTGCGCTCCCATAGAGCTGATCAACTTATCATATTCGTTGGTGGCTACAAACTTGGCCGCCTCGCCCGAAATTCGGTCGATATCAGCTAAAATTTCCTTTCGCTTGGTTTCGTCTTTAGTGGCTCTCAGCTCTTCGTATTTATTAGAGATCTGTTGGAGCAATTTCGTTTCTTCTTCCCAGTTCAAGGCTCCCAATTCTGAGGTTCCTTTAAACAGCATGTGCTCCAAGTAGTGGGCTAATCCAGTGGCGTCCGAAGGGTCTTGCTTACTACCTGTGCGCACTGCAATATTGGTTTGAACGCGAGGCTCTGCTTTGTTCACAGAGATGTAGATTTTCAACCCGTTGTCGAGGGTGTAAATCCGCATGCCAAATGGGTCATTTGGTACCGATTCATAGGGGTATTTAGAATCAACTCCGCCAGCGAATGCCGATCCGACTAGTAGTAGTGAAAAAGCCATTGATAGGCTCATGGATAGAATACGATTTGTCATAAACATGGATTTAATAAGCAATATCAAGATCTAAGTCTTGTTTTAATTTGATTAATGAAGGGTTTTGCTTGGCAAGGTGCTCGAATTTCTCCTTGGCAGTAAATAATTTAGTTTCTGTTTGAACTTCCCTTAGTTCGGGGTTTAATTGTAGGTCTTTGTTTCCGGTCAACCTCCGCATGCTTTGCAAGAATTCAGAGCTGTGATGTCCAAACTCTTCCTGTTCCACATCATGGTGGATGCTAACGGTAATTACATTTTCCTGAATGTCTTCCTCCAGGTTAACTCGTTTCACAATGGTGTGAAAAGCATTGAAACCATCGGCTTCTGCCTTGGCCAAAACTTCTGCCCAAGCCTCTTCCATGGACATCATAGCCAGGCCTGTTTCTTCGGCAACCTCAGAGATTGAAACTGTTTTGATTTCTTCCTCTTCTTCGGCCTTCTTGTCAATATTCAGCGAAATGGTTGAAGGTCTCCTGCGTTCACGCTGTCTGCCTTTTACCTCTGCGGTTGGCAGCGCAGCAGGTGTAGATTGGACTGGAGCTACCGGTATAGTTTTTAGTATTTCATTCTCAGGTTCACGAACTTCCTCTTCAGAGGAATTGTCCTGAATCTTTTCTTCGACTTCAGGAGTCGGTTCGACTACTTCAGAAATGGATGTCACTGGCTCTTTGGCCGGTTCAGAAGCGATGTGCGTCTCGGTTTTTGTAACGCTCGGAGTAGCTTTTCTGTCTTCTGGTGCGGGTTCCTTGATTCTAGGAATACCCGAATGTTCGTTTAGACTAGGCTTTTTTTTTTCAGCGTTCAATCCAGCAATGGATAGAAGCGCTATTTCTAACAGCAAGCGCTGATTGGTAGTGTTCTTGATCTTCAGTTCGGCTTGCTGACTTTCTTTTAAAGCTGCTAAGAGCCATTCGGCTTCCACGCGACCTGCCTGATCCAAGTATTGTTGTCTCACCGCTTTGCCTACCTCCAAAAGTTCAATCGTTCTTGGATCCTGACATACCAATAGGTCTCTGAGGTGCGAACCCAGTCCACTGATGAAATGACCTGCGTCAAAACCTAGTTTCAAGATTTCATCTAAAAGTAAGATGGCACTTGAATAATCTGAGGCCAGTAAGTAATCGCATAACTTGAAATAATAGTCATAGTCAAGAACGTGTAGGTTCTTAAGAACTGCTTCGTAAGTCAAGTTGCCATTGGTGAAACTCACTAATTGGTCAAAAATCGACAAGGCATCTCTGAGCGCTCCATCGGCCTTTTGAGCAATTACATGAAGTGCTTCCTCTTGGGCGGTAATATTTTCCTTTTTGGTAATCGCCTGCAGGTGCGAAACGATCTCTTCCACAGGAATTCTATTGAAATCATATATCTGACAACGACTTAAGATCGTGGGAATGATCTTGTGTTTTTCTGTAGTCGCTAAAATGAAGATCGCGTGCTTAGGCGGCTCTTCCAATGTTTTCAAAAATGCATTGAACGCCTGATTTGACAGCATGTGCACCTCATCTATGATGTACACTTTGTATTTTCCAATTTGAGGTGGGATGCGCACTTGGTCGGTTAAGTTTCGAATATCCTCTACCTTATTATTCGAGGCCGCATCTAACTCGAAGATGTTGAAGGAGAAATCTTCGTCCTCTACATTTTCTGAAATATTGATCTCCTTGGCAAAGATTCTTGCGCAGGTTGTTTTTCCTACACCGCGTGGACCACAAAAGAGATAGGCGTGAGCCAGATGGTCTTGTTCGATGGAATTCCTCAACGTGTCAGTAATTGCTTCTTGACCAATTACCTCCTGCCAATTGCTTGGGCGGTACTTGCGCGCGGAGACAACGAAGGATTCTTTTTTTGCCGACATCAGTCGCCAAAAATATACTTTGGATTAGCAAATTCGATGTTAGGATGTTTCATTGATTGATAATAAACGGATAGAAGCTTGGTGGATTACGATAAAACACTAATATTTGAGGATTAAACCAAATTTTTTCCCCATGAAGTTATTTTTAAGATTATCAAACAGCATATTCATTGTCGGTCTACTCTTGGTGATGAATTTTCAGTCATTGGCTCAAACGTTAATGCCATTGCCAGCTCAATCTACAACCTACACGGGCAATACTAGAGGCTATTGGTTTGAGGCTCCTACAGATTTCAGAATTGTAGGCCTACGAGTGCCGACAGATGCCTCGACAGATGACCAAAGCGTTGCGGTGGTAAGGTTCAATAATAGTGCGCCTCCTTATTATGCAACTACAACAAATGATTTTACGCTTTTAGCTTTATTTCAAGATGTCTCGGGTAGTTCTGTACTCACGGTAAACATCCCCGTTTATGAAGGAGATTTTATTGGAGTCTTAGGTTCGAGAGGTGCAACATCAACCAACTCCTATGGAGCAAATAATTATGCGACTAACATCTTGGGTGAGTCTGTAACTCTCGCTAGATTAGGAATGCAATACGATTTGGAATCTCAAACCCCAATTAATTTATGGCAGGAAAACGCAACTAATTTGGCAAGGGTCGAAATATATTACAAGACGCTAATCATTGACGAATATCCTTATTGCGATGATTTTGAAGAGGGCGATGGTGGCTGGACCATTTCTGGTTTTAATCCTTCATGGGAATTTGGTGAGCCTAACAATTCTATCATTAGCGGTGCAAATTCTGGTGATAGCGCTTGGGTTACTTCCTTAACTGGAAACTATAATAATAGTGAGACCTCCAATTTGGTAAGTCCAGAGTTTGATCTGAGTGCATTGGTAGATCCTTACATTAGATTCAGCAGTATGCGCGCTTTTCAGAATGGAATTGATGGACTTCAATTGCAGGTTTCCATTGATAGCGGTTATACTTATTCTGTCTTAGGATCATCTAGCTCATCTAACTGGTACAATAGCGGTGCTGTCTCCGCACTGACCGCTCAGGGTAACGGAAATGGTTTTACCGGGACCACATCCTCTTGGAATGACTATAAACATTCCATTGCTAGTTATTCGAATGATACTTCTGTATTCTTCAGGCTTTTTATGGCTTCCAATGGATCCACAGTAAGCGAAGGGTTTGGATTTGATGATTTGATTGTTGCCGAATCTGAGGATATAAAACTCGTTGACTTGATCTATCCCGATACACTTTGTGGGTTATCCGAAACTGAAATTAAGGCCTATATATGTAACAACAGTATCACCTACGTTACCGACTTTGACATTGATCTCGATACCAACGGCACAACCTATACTTACACCTACACCGACACCTTACCTGTGTGTTCTTGCGATACCGTCACTGTATTATCTATGAACACTACCGCAGGCGGAACGTGGAATCTTTTCGCAAACCTCGAAAGCGATGGAGATGTTAATGCGGCAAATGATACAATGTCAGGTCAAATCATAGCCTATCCATCACCGTCTGTATCCATTATAGGAGGTGGAAATAAGTGTGAAGGTGAAATTGATACCATCACCTTTACCTTTGGAGGCACAAGTCCATGGAATATCATTTATACCAATGGATCGACTAACCTTTCGACTAACAACATCTCGACAAATCCTTATTCTGTCATTGTTACGACAAGTGGTAACTACGCGCCAGTCGATGTGTCTGACTCGAGTGGATGCCCGGCAGATACTGCAAACATGACAGGGGTAGCATCGATTGTGTTTAACCCTTCGCCTGAAGTGGATTTGGGGCCGGACACAACCGTTTGTGGAGAATACGAAATGGATGCAGGTTCTGGCATGGCAAGTTATCAATGGTCCAATGGTCTGGGTACCTCACAAACGGCAATAGCTGAAACATCTGATGTGTATGATGTTACCGTAACAGACAACAATGGATGTGAAGGATACGATGAAATTGACGTTGAGATTTTACCGCTTCCGAAAATTCAGATTGAAGACACTGTGTTATGTGAAGGTGCCTCCTATGTGTTTAACGCAGGTGGAGGTAACGCCTCCTACTTGTGGCATGATGGGTCAACATCGTTTATCTTCTTGATGGATTCGGTGGGCATTGTTTCCGTAACAGTTACTGGATTTAACGGCTGTGTCGCTGAGAAGTCAGCTGCCATCACAGCCATTGTCCCACTCCCAACTCCAGATATTACTAGTACTTCGGGATATGCACCGGTAACACTGGATGCGGGCGCTGGATATAAAGCGTATGATTGGAGTACGAATGATACAACTCAAACCATCTTAGTCAGCACACCTGGAACATACAGTTGCACGGTCACAAATTCAAGTGGTTGCATTGGTGAGGGTTCTCAAAAAGCCAAAATTTGGCCGAATTCGATCGAAGAAGCAGCCTTAATGAATGGTTTTGCCATTTATCCAAACCCAGCAAGTACTCACGTTACGTTGCAGTTTGCATCCATGAACGATGTGCCTACTCATTGTGAAGTTTATGACATGCGCGGAGTTGTAGTTCATCGGATCACGTTGAATAATTCGATGTTACAGCAAACGGTCTCCTTACCCTCGAATATGGCAGACGGAGAGTATGTTATTCGCTGTCAAATTGGAAATACAATGATTGATCAACCTATCATTGTGCGGCACTAGGGTCAAACTTTTCTAGGTAGTTGAATTATGGTTTGGAAAAGCCTTGGTTAATTGTATCTTTGCGCCCCATTTTTGGAAAAGTAAATATTAATTAATCATGAAAAACCGTTACGAGACTGTTTTCATTTTGACTCCCGTTTTGTCTGAGGACCAGGCAAAGGAAACAGTGAAAAAATTTACCGGTTACCTTAAGAAGAACGATGCAAAAATTCTTCACGAGGAAAACTGGGGGCTTAAGAAATTAGCCTACCCAATCCAGAAAAAGTCCACTGGATTCTATTATTTGGTCGAATTCGAATCAGAAGGAACGATCATTAAGCCATTTGAAACAGAATTTATTCGCGATGAGCGGGTAATGCGTTTCTTGAATGTGAAGATGGAAAAGCATCACATCGCATTCGCTGAGAGTAGAAGAAATAGGTCTAACAAAAAGGCAACAGCCGCTCAAAACTAAAAGCAATGGCAGACGATATTAGATATTTAGCTCCGATTTTAATCGAGACTAAAAAAGACAAATACTGCTGGTTTAAAAAGGCAGGTATCAAATATGTGGATTACAAAGACGCTGACTTCTTGTTGCGATTTGTAAATGAGCAAGGTAAGTTGCTTCCAAGAAGAGTTACTGGAACATCAGTTAAGTATCAAAGAAAAGTGTCAACCGCTGTAAAGCGCGCTCGTCACTTAGCATTGATGCCTTACGTTACTGATATGATGAAATAATTAAAGAATCATGGAAGTAATATTAAAGCAAGATATAGATAAGCTAGGTTACAAGGATGACTTAGTGGTAGTGAAAGAAGGTTTCGGACGAAACTTCCTTATTCCTACTGGTAAAGCGGTATTAGCTACTGCTTCAGTAAAGAAAATGCACGAGGAGACGATTCGTCAGCGTGCTAAGCGAATTGAGAAGGAAAAAGAATCTGCTCAAAAATCAGCTGATAAGCTAAAAGGAATGTCAATCAAGGTTGGCGCTAAGGTTGGCGAATCAGGAAAGATTTTTGGTTCTGTGAACAGCATTCAATTGGCTGAAGAAATCGCTAAGCTTGGAATCACTGTTGATCGCAAGCGTGTGAAAATTAAAGATGAACCAATCAAGGAAGTTGGAACTTACGAAGCAGAGGTTGTATTCCACAGAGATGTGGTTGAAACCATTTCATTTGAAGTTGTAGGTGAATAATTGGAGAATTAAATAAATAGATAAAAAGGGAGGCCTAGGCTTCCCTTTTTTGTTTAAAATATGGTCGCGATTCACGCGGTTACGTTAATATTGTCAACCTGAAAAACAGACTATTATGACTTTTGATTTGGAGATGATAAAAGCTGTGTATGCTAAGTATCCTGAGCGCATTGCAGCAGCTAGAAAATTGCTGAACCACCCATTAACTCTTTCAGAAAAAATACTCTATACCCACCTTTGGGATGGAGCTGCTTCAGAAGAGTTTTCACGCGGTGGAAGCTATGTAGATTTTGCGCCAGACAGAGTAGCCATGCAAGATGCTACGGCACAAATGGCATTGCTCCAGTTCATGCAAGCTGGGAAGGACACCGTTGCGGTTCCATCCACAGTGCATGCGGATCACTTGATCCAAGCCCGAATTGGTGCAGATAAGGATTTGCAAGAGTCTTTGAATAAGAATAACGAAGTATTCAACTTCCTTTCATCGGTTTCCAATAAATATGGAATCGGTTTTTGGAAGCCAGGTGCTGGTATCATTCACCAAGTGGTGTTAGAAAACTATGCATTCCCAGGTGGAATGATGATCGGAACAGATAGCCATACAGTGAATGCCGGTGGACTTGGAATGGTTGCCGTGGGAGTAGGTGGAGCTGATGCCGTAGATGTTATGGCAGGAATGGCTTGGGAATTGAAATTTCCAAAACTGATCGGTGTTAAGCTTACGGGTAAGCTGAGTGGTTGGACCTCTCCAAAAGATGTGATCCTAAAGGTTGCAGGAATCTTGACAGTAAAAGGTGGAACCGGCTGTATCGTTGAATATTTTGGTGAAGGAGCTAAGTCTCTTTCGTGTACAGGTAAAGGTACCATCTGCAATATGGGCGCTGAAATTGGAGCGACCACTTCCACTTTCGGTTACGATGACAGCATGCGTAGATACTTAAGCGCCACGGGTCGTCAAGATGTCGTGGATTTAGCTGATCAAGTTGCTGAACACTTAACCGGTGATGATGAGGTGTATGCCAATCCAGAGCAATACTTCGATCAGGTGATTGAAATTGATCTAAGCACTTTACAACCTCACTTAAATGGTCCATTCACTCCAGATTTAGCTACGCAAGTAGTTGACATGAAGGAGAAATTGAAGTCAAATGATTGGCCAGTAGAAGTGGAATGGGGATTAATCGGTTCATGCACTAACTCTTCGTATGAAGACATTTCAAGAGCTGCCTCCATTGCGAAGCAAGCAGTAGATAAAGGCTTAAAGCCAAAAGCAGAATTTGGAATTAATCCAGGGTCAGAGCAGGTTAGATATACCGTAGATCGTGATGGATTCATTTCCATTTTCGAAGACTTGGGAGCCACAATATTTACAAACGCTTGTGGACCATGCATTGGTCAATGGGCAAGAGCTGGTTCAGAGGAGAAAAAGAAAAACACCATAGTCCACTCCTTCAATAGAAACTTTTCGAAACGAGCAGATGGAAATCCAAATACACATGCATTCGTAACATCTCCAGAAATGGTGGCGGCTATTGCAATCAGCGGTCGATTGGATTTTAATCCCATGACGGATACGTTGATCAACGATAAGGGTGAAGCTGTTAAATTAGAAGAACCAACAGGATTTGAACTTCCTCCAAAAGGGTTTGATGTGGAAGATCCAGGTTACCAAGCACCAGCTAATGATGGCGCACACGTTGATGTTGTGGTTAAGCCAGACTCAGAAAGACTGCAATTGTTAGATCCCTTTTCACCGTGGAATGGAGAAAACATAACAGGGGTAAAGCTTTTAATCAAGGCCTTCGGGAAATGCACGACTGACCACATTTCGATGGCTGGTCCATGGTTGCGATATAGAGGTCATTTGGACAACATTTCCAATAACTGTTTGATCGGTGCGGTGAACGCATTTGGTGAAAAGACAAACGCAGTCGTAAACCAATTAAATGGTGAGGTGCAAGAAGTGCCAGCGGCAGCTAGAGCATACAAGGCAGCAGGTGTGCCGACAATCGTTGTGGGTGATCATAATTACGGTGAAGGTTCATCTAGAGAGCATGCTGCAATGGAGCCAAGACACCTAGGTGTATGCGCGGTTATTGTAAAGTCTTTTGCAAGAATTCATGAAACCAATCTTAAGAAGCAAGGAATGCTCGGGTTGACTTTTGCAAACGAAGCCGATTATGACAAAGTCAGAGAAGATGATACTTTCAACTTTATCGATTTGAATGAATTTGCTCCAGCCAAGCAGCTTCACTTAGAATTGGTGCATGCAGATGGGGCAAAGGATACAATCGCTTTGAACCATACATACAATGCTGCTCAAATTGATTGGTTCAGAGCCGGTAGTGCTTTGAATTTGATTAAGCAGCAAAACGCGAGCAAATAATAAGCACAAGAAGGCAAAAGATTTGATGAAAGAACAAGGAGCAATTCAAAACGATTTGCTGATTCGTGCCGCAAGGGGCGAAAAGACAGAGCGATCGCCCGTTTGGGTGATGCGGCAAGCAGGTCGAATCCTTCCTGAATATCGAGCAGTGCGTGGAAGTATATCTGGGTTTAAAGAATTAGTGGAAACACCCGATTTGGCCGCAGAAGTTACAGTTCAACCTGTGGACATATTGGGAACGGATGCAGCAATCATTTTCTCGGACATTCTGGTGATTCCAGATGCTATGGGATTACCCTATGAAATGAAAGAGGGTGTTGGTCCACGATTCCCAAGAGTAATCAAAACAGAGTCTGACATTGATGAAATGAATGTGGCTCAAGGACAGGAATTGAAATATGTCTATGACGCCATTTCTGAAACTCGAAAGCGATTAGCTGGAAGGGTTCCTGTTATTGGTTTTGCTGGTGCGCCATTCACTATTTTCTGTTACATGATCGAAGGAAAAGGTAGCAAGACATTCAGTGAAGCGCGAAAATGGTTGCACGCAAATCCAAAAGCTTCGCACAAATTGCTTGAGAAGATAACACAGTCCACGATCAACTATTTAAAGCTTCAAGTGGAGGCGGGAGTGTCCATTTATCAAGTTTTTGATTCTTGGGCCGGTGTGTTGAGCAAGGAATTGTATCAAGAATTTTGCATGCCCTATTTGAATAGAATCGCTCAGGAAGTGAACAGTGTACCGCGTATCGTATTCGCTAAGGGCGCTTATTTTGCGATGGACGATTTGATGTCTAGCAATTATAATGTAGTTGGCCTCGATTGGGGTGCAAATATTGAATCGGCCCGATCTTTGGATTCAAGTAAAATACTTCAAGGTAATTTAGATCCAACCATTTTGTACGGACAAGAGGATTACATCATTCGAAAAACTAAGGAGATGTTAAGTTCGTTTTCTGGCGGAGGACACATCGCTAATTTAGGCCATGGTGTTTATCCCGATACAGATTGGAGAAAAGTCAAATTATTCATTGACACGATAAAATCAAGTTGATATTAATAAATAGAAATATGAAGAATCTATTAGTTGCTACTTTACTTTCTGCCGCTACTCTGATGAGTTTCGCGCAGGGAAATATGATTAACAATGGAAGTTTTGAATCCGTTTCAAAGAAGATTAAATCAGGAGGCATGATTGAATATGCTACAGGTTGGACTTCTCCTACGGATTCAAAGGCAGATGTGTTCAGTGCCAATGCTAAATCAGATGAATACAAGACTCCTGCAAATGTTTACGGTGATACTGATCCGCTGGAAGGACAGAATTACGCTGGCATTTACATGTACAGTTATAAAGATGAAACACCGCGACAATATTTACAAGCGCAGTTGACTGAGAAAATGAAGGAAGACAAAGTTTACTGCGTGAAAATGAATGTCATGTTAAGTATGCTTTCAAAGTATTCATCCAATAACATTGGCATTTATATCAGCAAAAAACCATTGACGCCAGAAGATATTGAAGCCTACAATATTGAGCCTCAAATCATGCATTCTCAAAATCGAATTTTTGACGAGCAGTTTGATTGGGAACCAATATGTCAGACCTATATCGCAGATGGAGGCGAAGAGTACATCACCATTGGAAACTTTGGTCCCTCTGATGCCACAGAAAATGAAAAGATGAAAAAGCCTAAGGGTATCACCGGAACCCAAGCTCGAGGCGCCTATTATTACATTGATGATGTGAGTGTGATGAATATGGCGGGTGTGGATGAATGTAATTGTGAGCTAGATGCGGGAGGTAAGGCTATAAATGTTGTTTATTCTGTAGAGACTAGTACCGATATGGACGTGGATGTGTCTGAAGATATTGAGAGAACCAGAGTATATTTTGATGATGGATCGGATGTGATAAGTGAATTAGCCATGGCTGATATTATCAAAATTGCGGATCTGTTAAAAGAACACCCAAAGTATAAAGTGAAGGTCGTTGGTCACACTGATCCAGTTGAAGAGGCTAAGTCAACAGGGAACGTTTCACTTAATAGAGCGAATGCTGTAAAAAGTGCCTTGGTTGAAAATGGGGTGAGCGAAGGAAAATTATTGGTAGTTGGAGTGCAAGACTTCGAGCCAATTACTTCTGACGCGACAGCCGCAGGTCAAGCACAAAATAGAAGGGTAATGTTTACAGTTATTAGCAAGAACTAAAGTCTACTATAATAAGATTTCATGAAGCCCTCCCGAATCTCGAGAGGGCTTCTTTATTTTCGTCACCTCATATGATAGAAAAGAATAATCCGAAAACCATTCGTGCATGGGCATTTTACGACTGGGCTAATTCGGTTTATTCCTTGGTAATATCTACAGCTATTTTTCCAATTTTTTATGCGAGTCAAGCTATAACATCAACTAAGGTGGTAAATGGAGAAGAGATTCCTTATGTTGAATTCTTTGGAAGAACCTTTATCAATACTGAGATTTACAGCTATGTCCTATCCTTGTCTTTTTTGGTAGTAGCAGCCATATCTCCTTTTTTATCTGGCATTGCAGATTACACAGGAAGTAAGAAAAAATTCTTGAAATTCTTCTGTTATCTTGGCTCCATATCCTGCGGAATGCTCTACTTTTTTGATGTGGAACACTTAGAAATTAGCATGCTCTTCGTATTGCTGGCAAGTGTTGGATTCTGGGGTAGCTTGGTCTTTTATAACGCATTTCTCCCTGAAATTGCAGATCCCGAAAATCATGACCAAGTAAGCGCAAAAGGCTTTGCATATGGATACGTAGGGAGTGCGATTTTACTAATCTTAATTTTAGCAGTTCTAACATTTTTTGGAAACCATTTGGTGCGCTATGCCTTCGTTGCGGTGGCTATTTGGTGGGCAGGATTCGCTCAAGTTACTTACCGTGTGTTGCCTTCAAATATTCATCAACGCAAACCGGAAGACACATACATCTGGAAGGGTTATCAAGAATTAATAAAAGTTTGGAATGAACTAGGAGATTTGTTCAATATCAAGCGTTTCTTGAGGTCATTTTTCGTATATAGTATGGGAGTTCAAACCGTAATGGTGATGGCAGTTTTGTTTGCGAAAAAAGAAATTGATTGGGGTGGGCAGGATGACACTGGACTTATCGTGAGTGTTTTAATCATCCAATTTGTTGCGGTATTTGGCGCCTTTTTGTTTGCTTATTTATCGAAGAGACTAGGCAACATTCCTGTGCTCATTATGGCTTTAACCATTTGGATTGGCATTTGCTTGGCCGCATATTTTATCGAAACTGCCGTTCAATTTTATACGCTCGCGGGTGTTGTTGGATTGGTAATGGGCGGAATTCAATCTCTATCTCGATCCACTTATTCTAAATTGTTACCAAACACAATTGATCACGCAAGTTACTTCAGTTTTTATGACGTTGTCGAAAAGCTGGGAATTGTTGTCGGGACATTCTTTTTCGGATTGATTGAAGGAGCCACATCCAGCATGAGGTTTTCGGCATTGGCTATATTATCTTTCTTTTTGATCGGACTATTCCTGATCTTATTTGTTAAACGTGAGAAAAACATTGGCCCTCAAATGGCCAATAACTAACTGTTATGGAAAAGCATTTTGACATTGTAATCGTAGGGGGTGGAATTGTTGGAGCGGCAACTGCATATAAATTACAGTTGGCCTTTCCCGAAAAGTCGATCGCTATTCTCGAGAAGGAAGCGAGACTTGCAAATCATCAAACTGGGAATAATTCAGGTGTTATTCATTCAGGAATCTATTACAAGCCTGGATCTTATAAGGCAAAAACGTGCGTAGATGGAAGACGCGAGCTGGTGGCCTTTGCAAAAGAGTTCAACATTAGCCATGACATTTGCGGCAAAATAATAGTCGCAACGGATGAGAGCGAATTACCAAATCTAGAAACGATTAGAGAACGGGGTATCGCAAACGGAGTGGAAGAAATTGAGAAGATTGGTCCACAACACATCAAAGAGATCGAACCTCATTGTGCAGGTATCGCTGGGATAAGGGTAGGTTGTACAGGAATTATTGACTTTAGAGCAACTACTGAGAAGTTTGGAGAATTATTAGAAGCAAAGCACCCCTCCAGTCGTGTGTTGCTAAAGCACGAGGTATTAGACGTTGCGCAGAACGCTAATGGCACGGAATTGATTACCAACCAAGGTAAGGTACACGCAAAACACGTGATTTATTGTGGCGGTTTGCAGGCAGACCGACTTGCTAAGACAGATGGAGTTAAGCTTGATATGTCCATCTTGGGTTTTCGAGGTGACTATTATGAGCTCAGTGAGATGGGTAAACATAAAGTGAAAAATCTGATATACCCAGTGCCAAATCCAAAATTCCCATTCCTAGGTGTTCATTTCACTCGAATGACAGACGGCAGTGTAGAATGTGGGCCAAATGCTGTGTTTGTTTTTAAAAGAGAAGGTTACGGCAAAACAGATTTCAGTTTTAAGGATACTGCCGATGCATTGACTTTCCCTGGAACTTGGAAATTCTTCGCAAAACATTGGCGTTTTGGGGTAGAAGAGTATCGAAGGGCTTTTTCAAAGTCGCTTTTTCTATCTCAACTACAGCGATTAATTCCTGATCTGGAAATGAATGATTTGGCTCACGAGCGAGCAGGAGTCCGAGCAATGGCTTTGGCTGATACAGGGGAGATGATCGATGACTTTAAATTAGAGTACAAACGCAACAGCATCCATGTGCTTAATGCTCCCAGTCCTGCAGCAACGGCTTGTTTGTCTATCGGAAATGAAGTGGCGAAAATGGCCAAGGATCATTTTAATCTGTAACTACCCTTCTGTGATGCGGTAGTTTTCTTGGATGTCTGGCCAATTGAAGATGAATTGTCCAATTATTTCATCAAGGCGCTTTAAAAAAATTGGATTTGGAGTATTCATATTTTTGAAATATTCCGTCTGATAATCATTCAAACCATATTTGAAAAACACTCCTTTAGACATTGCGTAATGCACATTTTTAGAAGGATGATTGATTCTTCCCATCCAAGATTGATACTTCGCTATGGTTTCTTTAAGCAAAGCAGGTTCCGTCAATAACACCGTGCCGAGTTTTCTATAAATGCGTTCCGCTATTCTTGCGCCTTTCACAGAATCGAAATAGTTAGTCATCAGCTTAAGGTTTCCTGCTACAACGATCAATAAAAATTGATCGTTCTCTTCACTCGAAAGTTGTGGCGATCTTGCAAATTCAGGATCATTATTGATTATTTCAGCAACATCTTCGAAACCCGAATCCACCAGTTTGATAGTTGAGTTGACAAAGAAGTTGGCCAATTGGTCTTCTGTAAGTTTTTTCTTCTTGAAAATCGTAAACATGAATCTTTAGGCCTTTTCTTGAGCTTTGCCAAAGGTCTTGCATAACAAAGGCGTTATAATTGGATGAGTCAATTCCTTATCAACAGAGTTTTCAACTACTAATTACAATAATGTTATGTCCAAATATGCTTTTCGTTATCATTGAATTAAAACTGGGCTATTCCATATAGTAAGCCCCAATGGCAAAGCATACATTCGCGAACTATACCTGTCACATGGATAAGAAGAAGACTATTATTAATAGAGAATTAAGCTGGCTAGCATTCAATGAGAGAGTGCTAAACGAAGCTGCGGATACGTCTGTTCCACTTATGGAGCGCTTGAAATTTCTGGGAATATTCTCGAACAATAGAGATGAATTCTTCAGAGTGCGGGTGGCCTCCATTAAGAGGCTTGTGCATCTAAAGGATCGAATTAAAGCGAGCGATGACGATCCTAAATTGATCTTCAAAAAAATTCAGGAAATTACAATCGAACAACAGCACAGGTATGAGAGTATTTACCAATCCATAATCGATCAATTGGATGAGAATGGAATCCATTTGGTGAATGAGAGAAATCTCAATCGAAATCAGAAAGCATTCGTTCGGGAGTATTTCGAAGAGGAAGTGGATCCGATCATTGGTCCAATAATGTTGAACCAAATTGATGTTTTCCCTCAATTAAGAGATAAAGGGATTTACTTAGCCATAATTCTTCATAGTCCAGAGAAGAACCATAGTCAATATGCATTGATGGAGGTGCCATCAGTTTTGCCGCGTTTCGTAGAAATTCCGGGTGATGATGAGAAAAAATACATCATCATTTTGGATGATATAATTCGTTTTAACCTGATGGATTCGTTTAAGATTTTTCGTCCTGAGTCTGTAGAAGCGTATACATTCAAGATAACACGTGATGCCGAACTTGACTTGGATAACGACATAACAAAAAGCTTTATGGAGAAAATGAAGGCAAGTCTGAAAGAAAGAAAACGTGGGGCTCCAGTAAGATTTGTATTTGATTCAAGTATGCCAGCAGAGCTTCAAAGGTATCTGGCGAAAAAGATGCACTTGACTAATTCAGAAGATGCATTTATCCCAGGTGGTCGATATCATAATTTCAGAGACTTGATGTCTTTTCCCAAACTCGATATTACTCGAGGTTATTATAAGCCATTAGCAAGCCATGAGCATCCGCATTTGGTGAAATATGAAAGCTATTTCGATGCGATAAAGTCAAAAGACGTTTTGCTGCACTTTCCATATCAGTCTTTTAACCACATCATCGATTTACTCAAGGAGGCCGCAGTAGATCCAAAGGTAAAATCCATTAAGATTTGTCTCTACCGAGTTGCGAAAAGAAGCAAGGTTGTCAATGCGCTGATAAATGCTGCCAGAAATGGAAAACACGTTGTGGTCGTGTTCGAGCTACAAGCAAGATTTGATGAAGAGAATAATATTTATTGGTCTAATGTGCTAGAGGATGAAGGAGTGGACGTACTCTTCGGATTCCCAGGATTAAAAGTCCACAGTAAGGTTTGTGTGATATCTAGAAAGGAAAGGGGGCAACAAAAGCAATACGCCATAGTAGGCACAGGAAACTATAATGAGTCCACCGCTAGCCTTTACACAGATTTCAGCCTTCTGACAGCAGATAAGAGAATTACAAAGGAGGTAGAAAAGGTTTTTGAAATATTCGAACAATCTATCTGGAGGAACTACCGATTTCAGCACCTCCTGGTTTCGCCATTCTATCTTCGCAATAAGCTCGTTCGTTTCATCAACAAGGAAATTAAAAATGCTAAGGCCGGCAGGCCGGCATACATTCATCTAAAGATGAACAGTATCGTAGATACTAACCTTATTCAGAAATTGTATGCAGCGAGTATTGCGGGTGTTAAGGTAAAATTAGTCGTGCGTGGTGTATGTGCCTTGATTCCAGGAATAAGAGGGTTGAGCGAGAATATTGAGGTGATTAGTATTATCGACAGATTTCTTGAACACGCCCGTTTTTATTGCTTCTGCAATGATGGCGATCCGCTTTATTTTATTAGTTCGGCAGACTGGATGGTACGGAATATTGATCGCAGAATAGAGGTGACATGCCCTATTTATAGTAAAGAAATCATTCGTGAAATAGACCATACATTTGAGGTTCAATTTGCGGACAACGTCAAGGGCAGAAGATTGCTTTCAGACGGCACATATAAAGTCCAAAAAAGTTCAAAGGAAAAGAGAATGAGATCGCAATCAGAATTATTTCAGCACTATAAATTGATGGCTAAATCCTAATGGAGGCTTACTGTTTTTCGGCTATCGATATTGGTTCTAATGCAGTTCGGTTGCTCGTGAGTAATGTTTTTGAGGACGGATTAAACGTTACATTTAAGAAACAATCACTTGTACGTGTGCCGATTCGTTTGGGGGCTGATACATTCTTAAATCAGCGAATTCCTGAAAATAAAGAAGAAGAATTTCTGCACGTAATGCGTGCGTTTAGCCATTTATTGAAGGTGTATAAACCAGCTAAGACACGTGCGATTGCCACTTCTGCATTTAGAGAAGCGGATAACGGTTGCAAAATCGTGGATCGCGTATTCAATGAAACAGGAATAAAAATTGAGATCATAACCGGAAAAGAAGAAGCTGAAGTGGTTTACGCTAACGGATTGCGTGATAATATGGATAGCGATAGGTGCTATTTATATATGGACGTGGGAGGTGGTAGTACTGAATTAACGCTGTTCGATAATCATGAAGCAATTGCTTCTAGGTCGTTCAATATTGGTTCCATCAGACTTTTGATGAATTCTATTTCGGATAAGGATTGGGATGAAATGAAGGATTGGGTTCACAATGTTTCAAGTAAATTGTCTCAAAAGGTTGCCCTTATTGGTAGCGGGGGAAATATCAATAAGTACTGTAAACTGCTAATGAAGGATTATGGCGAAGCTTTAAATTATGACGAAGTTTATCATTTATATAAGCGCCTTAAACACATGTCAACTGAAGAGAGAATTCAAAAGTGTTATCTCAATCCAGATCGTGCAGATGTTATTGTGCCAGCGGGTAAAATATTCACTTCGGTCATGCGTTGGAGTGGTGCGACAACGGCTTATGTTCCAAAAATTGGAGTGTCAGATGGAGTGATAAAAATGCTATACGATCAAACAAAAATCGAGCGCGCGTTCCACTAGTGCTATCCTTCAAACGGATTTATTTCATCATTCTTAATCTTCTTTCCGTCCTTCCTTTTGAATAGTCGGGTAACATCATAACCTACTCCTATGCAGGGTCTTATATAGAATGAATAAAAATGTGGATGCCTATTAGGATTAGTTATAGTAAGTTTCGAGCCCATCCCAGCATCAAAGCTAAATACAAACCCTTCATTGGAATACACTTGAATCCCGGCATGTAAGGTGATCCCTTCTACATGATGATCAAATGATTTCATTTTAATGCGCGAGTCATAGTAGTTAGTTACCCACCCAAAACCGATGCCCAGACGAGGATACACAAATTCACTACCGATGTTAATGCTATAGCGAAGTCCGCCTTGGTAGTTAAAAGATGCAGGGATATTTATTGTCCCATCTTTTGTTTGCGGTGCATATCCAAATGCTCCAAATCCCGAGAAATGACCCGAGCCAACTTCTAGATTTGCCCCAAGTCCACCATACATCATCCCAAAACCTCCAGAAAGACTTGCGAAATAGGTTGAAGTTGGATCTTCATTCGTGTTTTCACTTTGGGCAGAAACCTTCGAAATGTAGAATATTGAAATTGCGATAATGACTATTCGCTGGAGCATCGTGACATTGTCTATGAACCGTAAATGGCATTAACTAAATGGTCAAATTTTCCCATAATGTACTTCCTCTTAAGTTTGAGCGAAGGCGTCAATTCACCACTATCGATTGTCCATGCTGATTCGCAAAGTTCAATTTTTTTGACTTGCTCAAACTTTCCGAATTGCTCATTCATCTCATTGATGTCCTCCCAAATTCTAGCCTTTAACTTTTCGTTTTTTGCCAATTCAGCATGATCTCCACACTCAATTCCTTTTCTCTTACACCATTCCTTACTGTAATCAAGATCAGGCACCACTAAGGCAGCAGGATGTTTTTGATTCTCACCTATCACCATGATTTGATCGATGAATCGGGAGGCTTTGTATACATTTTCCATCGGCTGTGGAGCAATGTATTTGCCGCCAGATGTTTTGAAGATTTCCTTTTTGCGATCTGTAATTTTTAAAAATTGACCATCGATAAACTTTCCAATGTCGCCAGTATGGAACCAACCATCTTTGATAACCTCAGCAGTTAAATCTGGTCTATTATAATATCCCATCATAATATTTGGACCTTTCAGTAAGATCTCACCATCTTCGGCTATTTTAATTTCACAGTTGAATAGTGCTCGACCCACGGTTCCAATCATAAAACCCTTATTATCAAAGCAATTAACTGCTGCAACGGGACTTGTTTCTGTTAATCCATATCCTTCAAGAACAGGGATTTGTGCTGCATTGAATACACGCGCTAAACGTGGCTGAAGAGCTGCACTACCACTGGCTACTGCTTTTACATTTCCGCCAAGTGCCTCTCGCCATTTACTGAAGATAAGTTTATTGGCAATGCTCAATTGAAATTCATACCAACCACCATTTTGACCATATGGTTCCCATCTTTCCCCTAAGGCTACCGCCCAAAAGAATAAGGCCCGTTTGATTCCTGTCAATTCGCTTCCCTTGGCCATGATTTTATCAAATACCTTTTCCAATAACCTTGGTACTGCTGTAAACACTTCAGGCTGAACTTCGCGGATATTATCTCCAATGGTTTCCATCGACTCAGCATAATAAATCGATACACCGGAGTACATGAATAGATATAGGCACATCCTTTCGTATACGTGGCACAATGGAAGAAAGCTCACTGCTTTACTTTTTTCATCCACGGGTAATCGCTCTCTTGATCCATATACATTGGATACAATATTATTGTGCGAAAGCATTACACCTTTAGGATTTCCAGTTGTACCGCTCGTATAGATTATGGTCGCTAAACTTATCTCGTCTATAGCGGCTTTGCGAGTTTCAATTTCTTCAGTAGAAACAGATTCACCTCGCTTTAAAAAATCGTCAAAGTGCTCTATCCCTTCGATTTTATTAAACGATACGATATGTTCTAAACTAGGTGCGTCTGCCTTGATTTCCATCACCTTAGCTAGTAATTCTTCATCACTTACAAAACAGACCTTGACTTTGGCATCATTGAAAATAAACGCGTAATCTTTTGGAGCGATTGTTGGATAAATGGGAACATTAATTCCGCCACACATCATAATACCTATGTCCGTAATGTTCCATTCAGGGCGATTATTTGAAATAATCGCAACTGTATCCATAGATTTAATTCCTATAGAGGCTAAGGCCTTGCTAACCTTAAGACCCGTATCAACAAACTGTTTGGACGAAGTATTAACCCATTTTCCATTCACTTTTGCTGAAAGAGAATCTTCCTTTGGAAAGTGTTCGAGTTGATATTGTGGAATGTCGAAAAGTCGCTTAATATCCATTGGAATAAAATTTAGGTTTAATCAAATTTAATATACACCGACATACTAGTCTTGTTTAGCTCCACCAAAATCTTGTACACAGTTAAATCGGTATCGCTTATGAGGTTCAATTGCAACCCCAATATAGCGACTTTCGATATCCAAAATATTTTTTCTATGTCCAGCATTTGGTACATTCTTATCTATTAGCAGATCCACAACTATATCTAAGGCTTTATCATTTCCATAGTTTGCGTTTTCATTTATTACGCTGAACTCCTTCGATACGTCCTTTACTCGTTCAGTAAATGAAGTGCCGTCCGAAGCATTGTGTCCAGTTCTTCCAGACTCACCCATGTCTAGGGCGTGGTGGCGTGCCGTTTCGGTCAATATTTCGCTCGGTTGCAATAGAACTCTTGGGCTAGTGTTTTTAAGTTCTTCGATCAGTGACTTTACATCTTTATCCTTCTTGACTTTATTCGATTTGAGATAGTCAGTTAAATATGTGTCTTCAAATAGTGGTGGATTCATCCTGCATACGTTGATGTAGAATACAACTTGCTTTTCCTCATCGCTCATGTACATGACTTCTCTAGCCGAATTCGCCTTCGCTAACGCTGTATCTGGCCAAAGTTGGAATAAATCAGATTGTCCATGGCCAACCAAAGGAAGCAGGGCGATTAAAATAAGGGCGCTATTTTTTATATACCAATTCACCTCCAATAAAGGTTTGTAAAACTTGAGTTGACAATATTTCATCGACATCACATTGCAACAAATCGTTGTCCAATATGGTGAAGTCAGCGAACTTACCAATTTCTAAACTGCCTCTTGTATCATCATCAAAACTAGACATGGCAGCCCAAATGGTTATTCCCTTCAAAGCCTCTTCTCGAGTGAGCGCTTCATCTGTGATAAAACCACTTGGAGGAAACCCTAGCGCATCTTTTCTAACCACCGCGGCATAAAAGGTGTTTATTGGGTCAATGCTTTCTACAGGGAAATCGGTTCCTAAGGGAATCATTCCGTTTTCATGCATCAATGATTTTAAACTATATGCCCAATTGATCCTTTTTGAACCTAATCGTTCTTCGGCCCAATACATATCGCTTGTGGCGTGAGTTGGCTGCATGGATGGAATGATGTTGAATTTACCAAATAGCGATCGATCTTCAGGATGAACAACTTGTGCATGCTCTATTCGCCAGCGCCTATCATTCGTTCCACCTAATACTTTACTCATTTCTATTAGTGAAATACGATTCCCTTCTGTACCAATACAATGTACCGCCAATTGAAGTTCTGCATCATAGCACATTTTGGCCCATTGTGCCAAAGAGTCGGCTGGTGTGATTAAGAATCCATTTGACAATGAATCATCAGAATATGGTTCGATTAACCGAGCACCTCGTGATCCTAAAGCGCCATCACAATACACTTTAATAGATCGTGCAGTCAAATGGTCTGTCTTATAGCCTATTTCTTGGTAATTTTCAAGAATCTCTGGTGTAGCAGAGTACATCGCATTAATGCGCATTTTAAGATCTCCTTCTTCATGAAGTTGATGAATTAAATCAATTTCTATTTTCTCTAAACCAGCATCTGTGACAGTGGTTAACCCCACTCTAAAACAATCTTTTTCAGCTTTAATAAGAGCCTTGACTTTTTCCATTTCAGTTGGTTCAGGAATAACTGCATCAACCAGAGTCATTGCTTCATCTATTAATATTCCGGTTGGTTTTCCATCTGAACCAACTTTTACGACTCCACCGTTAACTCTAGATGTTGCATCAATTTTGGCTGCTGAAAGAATATTGTTTGACACCAACATGGCATGTCCGTCAACTCTTTTAATAGCGATTTTAAGATTTGGGAACAGAATGTCAAACGTATCATTTGTTGGAAATTCTTGGATGTCCCAATCATTTTGGTCCCAGCCGCGTCCAGTAATCCATTCGCCATCTCTTTGTTTCGCATATTCATTGATTCTTTCGCATACTTCGTTGAACGATTTGGTGCCAATTAGATCAAGCTGTGTACTTGTGATGCCATATCCCAGAAAATGACTGTGAGCATCAATTAATCCTGGATATATAAATGCTTTCTCGGCATCGATCACTGAGCTTGATTTGTATTTGTTAAGTATTTGATGTTCTGCGCCTAACTCAATGATTTTACCGTCTTGAATTACCATTGCCTCAAATGTTTCCATCTGTTCATTCACAGAATAGATGGTCGCATTGTGGATTATAAGGTCCGCTTTAGTTGGTTCATTGCAAGAGGAATTTGAGAGCAGTAAAGCAATCAAGCATAGTTGCAGAAGAGGTGATTTAGGTTGTCTGTTCAGCATGTGATTTTGTTAAAAATGGTATGATGGCTATAATAAGCAGGACGATAAATGGAGCTCGATACCGCATGGTTGCTCCTAGAACAGGTGAAATCAATCCAATAAGACATAGAGCTGGCAATACGCCTTGAATAATCATGTGAAAGAGCGGTCTTTTAGTCTTTTGATACTTACCCCTGAAAATGGCTGTGATGATAAGACCGATTAATAGAATGTTCTCAAATGCCATAATAAGGAGGCTCGCAGAATTGATTCTCGATGGTAATGGTTCAGCTAAAACTCGAAATAATGCACTAGGTAAATTCAATACAACGCTTTGTACGGAATATTCTAATGGTACAATCGCAATGGCCGACCCAGGTTTTATTAAATCAGAATGATTTATAAAGTCATTCTGCTTCCTTACGACATACTCGACTAGGTCAAAATTTAAGACATATAATAGTGTTGCGCCAGATCCTAGAAGCATAAACCAGACCATCCATTGAGAGCTAGGTCGCCATTTCAGTTTTAAAATGAGAAAGTAGGACACTAGGGCCGGAGCCAAGGAAGCAATGAAGTATGGCTTAATTATGATTAAAATGAGAAGGCCTATCGCGCTCATAAAAACATTTGTGAATTCTATCCTTTTACCAGATTCTGTAATAATGCCCGCAAGGAATAACCCCGCTCCAAACAGAAGGAAACTTTCTTTTAATCCACCAGAAAGAAGCAAAAGATAACAAGGGAAGATAGATATGATTAATAGTGTCAATCTTTGATCTTTAGAATGATGCAATAGTTTAGATATGATTAGCAGCAGGCCGATGAAAGCCATGTAGATACCCCAAGAATTCGAACAGTAAGTTTAATGAATAAATTTACTGTAATATGACACGAAGAAAATTCACATCGAGCTTCAAGACCAAAGTGGTACTAGAGGCAATCAAAGAGCGAAGTAGTTTAGCTGAACTAGCTCAAA